>Ga0315275_10000073_pt1 | contig 72943 bp, 57 predicted proteins | sample YL17G03_0_MG_FD_205557 | JGI IMG/M metagenome (GOLD analysis project Ga0315275, IMG submission 205557) | Sediment microbial communities from Yellowstone Lake, YNP, Wyoming, USA - YL17G03_0 | ecosystem: Environmental > Aquatic > Freshwater > Lake > Sediment | place: USA: Wyoming | collected... | reverse complement strand
CGCCAAACGTGCCCGTACAAATCACCGACTTCAAAACTAGCTACGCATACATCAAAGGATAGAATATAGCCTCTGCTTTTTCCTTGGCGAGCTCAAATTTCGTGTTAGTGCGCGGGAGACAATATACCCTGATCCAGCTGGAAACCGCGTACGCTCTTGCATGCATGCTAGATTGTTGAGAAGCCAGCTACTTCTTGGACAATAGATTATGTCGCCGTATTACATTGTTTAAGGCTATGAACACGGATGGATCAACACTGGGGTGTGCGAGAGATTTTCCTAAATTGATAAAGCATAACTTCTTTCAAAGCTTGGATTTCCGGAGGGTTCTCGAGTCGATTGGTTGGGAAACAATCTACTTTGAGTCTGAGACAGGTAGACATCATGCGTCCGTTTTGGCGTTTCCCCAACCGTTTTCCCCAGATGGTATCCCAGTTTACGCAGTTTACAGTCGCATTTTTCCCTCTTACAGGGTTTTCTTTGGACCATGCATACGTCCTTTCAGTATGGATGCGGATCCTGAGGTACTAGACTCACCCTTGAAAGGACTGTGTGCCGCTGCGAGGCATCGAGGAGCCTTCCACTTGGAAGTCAGAACTCCCTTTCCTTCTGCGTATGGATCTGAAGTCTTCCGTAGGAATGGCTTTGCCAGAACTCACTTCAGGGGGGTCAGTATTCGGTATACATCGATCTTGAGAAGGATCTGGAAACTCTCTGGAAAGAAATGAGAGCGGTTACTAGACGCAGCATAAAAAAGGCAGTTGAGAAGGGAGCTGAAGTCCGAGGTATTGAGACAGAGCAAGAGCTGCACGAGTTCCACAGGATTTACCTAGACACCAGCACTCGAAGAGGCTTCAACCCTCTTCCCTACCGCCTCTTCAAGGAGCTCTGGACCCAGCTTGAACCGAGGGGTCTTGTCAAGTTCTTTATCGTCTTCTGGAGGAAGAGACCCATTGCTGGAATCTTAAACACTTTCTATCAGGAACAGTCCGTTCCTTATGTTGCGTGTTCTTTGAGCAGATTCTGGAATCTTCATCCGAACCATCTGCTTTTCTGGCGCTCTATAGAATGGAGCAAAGAGGTTGCTGGTTCATCAATTCTCAACATTTGGCACTTACCTCAGAAGAAGGATCAGACGGAATCGGTGGACTACTACACGTTCAAGACGTCCTTCGGCGGGATTTTGATTGAGGAATGTGCTTTTTACCACAAGATCGTATCGCGCACAAGGTTCAAGATTTTTCAACTTTTAAACAGCAGTCTACCAAGAATGCCAAAATGGTTTAATCCACAATCTGCCCAGAACGTGTTGTAGTCGGAGCCAGAAAATCATAAGCGCGAGCGCGCGCTCCCATACGGCTCCGCAGAGGAATCTTCTAGAACTGTGTACCAGCAGTTCTTTTAAGTTCATGAGTCGTTAGCCTATCGGGTGAACATTCCATTAGTGTTCCGAACGAAAATGCGGTGACCGTTTTTTGAGAACTCTCTCTGTTCTCTTGATCTTTCTGCTAGCTTTTTCCGCAATTGGAGTCTTACCCTTGGCGCGGTCCCAGCAATCCGACTACGTGGTGATCAAGGCCGCTTTTCACCTTCACACCTCTTACAGTCTGAGCGAGGGAAACCTGACTCCCACGCAGCTCGTTGACGCTTACGCGGATGCAGGCTACAACTGCATCGCGTTGACGGATCACAGCAGTGAACTCAACGCAAGCTCCTTCTCAGCAGAGATGGCTGAAGCCAAGGCTGAGGGCGCGATCCGTGGAGTAATCGTGATTGCCGGTGAAGAAATCGTAAGTCAGTTTCCGATGCAAAACGGATCAGTCGTCTGGAAACACGTCCTAGGCTTGTTCATGACTCAATACATAGCTGAAGTGAACTCGACCTACAAGAATAACGAGGTGCAATACTATTTTGACGCAATTCACGGTCAAGGCGGCTTAGGCATCGTCGCTCACAGTTGGCAACTCAACGACCAAATCGTGTGCGGATCCTCAGCCAGTCCGTGGTGGCAATACATAAACTCCTCTTTCATAGACGGCTGGGAGATTTTCAACTGGGGCCCCGGCATGACAGAGGACGAAATAGACAGCGTGATCAACCGCGGCAAAGTCTACGTTTGCTCCCACGACTACGGCGGCAACGGTCCTGTGCCTACATGGGAATACAACATTCTCTATTGTCCGAACAATACAGAAGCCGGGGTCGAAGACGCACTTATCAACCAACGCAATGTCGTCTACCACTACGGCAACATCTACGGGTCACAGCAAGCCTTGAGCCTGTATGAACAGCAGCACCCAATCGCTGACCTCACGGTTCAGCACAGTTATCTAAGCGACCTAGAAATCACCGTCGGCGTCGGGTCACCCTCTACTCCTTCATGGTCTACGTTAGCATCAAATCGCACCGGCGGGAAGGGACCAGGATACCTAGACTTGACCGTGGACCTGACCGGCGCCGAATTTTACCTGCCCCCATCCACCAACAACACATGGTTCCTCAAGATCTACGACGGAGCCACTCGCGATCAGGGTAACATCACGAGCTTCACGATCACCTATCTGAACCAAACCTACATGAGCCAAGACGTGCCCGTCGGCATTTACGATTTCCAAACATGCTACGTCTACATCCCTCCTGCCCCGATCGTGCCGGTTGCTCACATCTCGATCAGTCACAGTTGGCTCAGCGACTTGAACATCACCATCGGTGTCGGATCGCCTTCTGCTCCGTCGTGGTCTCAGCTTCTGTGGAATCGCACAAGCGGGAAGGGACCTGGATACCTGAACTTGACGGTTGACCTAAGTAGCGCTGTCGCTTTCTTGCCTCCCTCGAACTCGAGCATATGGTTTCTCCGTGTCAACGACAATGCCACTGGCGATCAGGGTAACATTACCAGCTTCACGATCACCTATCTGAACCAAACCTACATGAGCCAAGACGTCCCCGTGGCCATCTACGACTTCCAAACGTGCTTCGCCTCTATACCTGACCCTCCCGCGCCGCTCGTCCCCACCGCAACGATATCAATCAAGCACTCTTACATCGGCGACCTTAACGTCACTATCGCTGTGGGATCACCCTCCGCGCCTCTGTGGTCAAGACTTCTCTGGAATCGCACAGGAGGTAGAGGATCAGGATACCTCAACATGACTGTCGACCTCTCCGATGCCGTCGCCTATCTGCCTCCCGCGAACACCAGCCTATGGTTTTTGAAGGTGTACGACGGGGCAGCTTCTGATCAGGGTAACATTACCAGCTTCACGATCACCTATCTGGGCCAAGTCTATGCGAGCCAAGACGTGCCTATGCCGGTGCTCGACTACCAAACGAGCTATGCGTACATACCACCAGCTCCACCCGCACCACCCGCTCCTACTGCGAACATATTGATCGTTCACAGCTGGATCGGTGACCTGAACGTCACAATAGGCGTCGGATCGCCCACTGCCCCCTCATGGTCACAACTGCTCTGGAACCGCGCCGGCGGCAAAGGACCCGGGTACCTCAACTTAACCGTTGACTTGTCTGCAGCCGTTGCTTACCTGCCCCCTACAAACACCAGCCTATGGTTTTTGAAGGTGTACGACGGGGCAGCTTCTGACCAGGGTAACATTACCAGCTTCACGATCACCTATCTGAACCAGACTTACGTGAGCCAAGACGTGCCCGTGCCGGTGCTCGACTTAAAGACGTGCTACGCGTATATACCTCTGGCTCCTGCTGTTTCTCCTGTCCCAGTTGCCAACATCTCGATCCAACACACGTATCTCAGTGACCTAAGAGTAACGATCGGCGTTGGTCCGCCTTCTAACCCGCTGTGGTCTCAGCTCCTGTGGAATCGCATAGGCGGGAAGGGACCTGGATACCTGAACTTGACGGTTGACCTAAGCGGCGCTGTCGCTTTCTTGCCTCCCTCAAACTCGAATACGTGGTTCCTAAGCGTCTATGACGGTGCCGCTCTCGATCAGGGTAACATCACCAGCTTTGTCATCACCTATCTTGGCCAGACCTACGTGAGCCAAAACGTGCTTGTGCCGATTCTCGACAACCAAATGAGCTACGCATACATAAAGGGTTGAATTCCTCTCCTTTCTTTCTACCGAGACGCGCGCGCCCTGCTTTTGAACTACAGAACTACACAGTTTTGTCTACTTTGTACGAGAACGTTTCTGACCTGCTGCCAAGCTACACTTCGCTTTCAGCCAACTACAACTCTCTACTGGCAAACTACAACTCGCTGTTGGCAGACTATAATGCATTATCTACTAACTACAATTCGTTGTACACGAACTACAACAACCTTCAAGCTCTGTACGGCCTGTTCCTTGCGAATCAGACCAGCCTACTGGGGAGCTACAGCACCCTAAGCTCCAGCTACAACGCTTTGAAGACAAACTACGACAACCTCTCAACAACCTACAGCGATTTGAACGCGCGCTACAGCAGTCTGCTCGGTGACCTAGCCACGGCCAAGATATTGAGCTACATCTTCGTGGTGACGACGATCATGTTGGCGGTCGTGACTGCCTATCTCATACTGAGAAAACCGAGGCTGGGTTCGAAGACCAGATAGGTCGCGAGTCCCCGCGAGAGAATCGTGGCTTTGCCTTAGCGACTTAGTTTACCCGGAAATGATTGCGTAACTGGTTTTGAAGTCACTTATTACCGGTGTATCTGGCGACGTGTAGGTCGCGCCTTGGGACATTATCGTGAAGGCCACTATTTGTCCCTGATCACCCTTACCGCCGTCGTAGACCTGCAGGTACCATGTCAGGTTCTGGGACGGAGGTAGATGGTTTACTGCGTCCATGAGGCTAACGGTCAAAGTCAGGTTCTGTGTGCTGCCGCCGGTTCTGTTCCAGATGAGTTGAGACCAGAGTGGAGCAGTCCAAGGTGTTTGAGAAGATCCCACTCCGATCGTTACGTTTAGGTCTCCGATGTACGTGTGCTGGATGAAAATGTTTGCGTGTGGGGCGCTGGTCGGCACGCAAGCGTAGCTCGTCTTGAAGTCGTAGATCGGCACGGGGACGTCTGGGCTGACGTAGGTCGTGCCGTTGTAGGCAATGGTGAAACTGGTGATGTTACCCGTATCGCCAGCAGCCGCGTCGTACACCTTCAAGAACCACCTTGAAGCGTTCGAAGGAGGCAAGTACGCCAGAGCAGCAGACAAGTCGACTGTTAAGTTGAGGTACCCAGGTCCCTTTCCTGAGGGACGGTTCCAAACGATTTGGGACCACAGCGGAGCGGAAGGCGAGCCCACGCCGATGGTGATGTTCAGGTCACTGAGATACGTATGTTGAATGTAGATGTTTGCAACTGACGGAGGCGGCGACACTGGAAGCATTGGTATGTACGCGTAGCTTGTTTGAAAGTCATAAATCGCCACCGGAACATCCGAACTGACGTAGGTTGTACTGTTGTACGTAATCGTGAAACTCGTAACATTACCCGTATCGCCAGCAGCCGCGTCGTACACCTTCAAGAACCACCTTGAAGCGTTCGAAGGAGGCAAGTACGCCAGAGCAGCAGACAAGTCGACTGTCAGATTTAGATAGCCTGGTCCTCTGCCTCCTGTGCGATTCCACAGGAGCTGAGACCACAGCGGGGCAGAAGGAGAACCGACGCCGATAGTCACGTTCAAATCCCCGATGTACGTGTGTGTGATTCTGATGCTTGCAACCTGAGACATGCCCGGATTGATCACTGTCAAGGTGTTTGAGAGTTTCGTTGCGCCGTCTTGGTACCCATCATTTGGGGTTACTGCACATTTCCACGTGTCGAAGCTTGATGTTTCGTTGCTGACCAATGTAGAGTTGCTGCTGGACCCGTACCTTGTTTCTGAGTACCGCTGGAGGATCTGTTGGGGTGAAAGGGCACGCGTATAGATGCGCACCTCGTCCAGCGTCGCGTTGAGCCAGTGGCTTGGATCGGATCCTGCGCTACGCATGCCGCCGATGTAGACATCTTCGTCGCCTGGTCGCGGAGTGACGTTTTCGATTACGCCTGAAAGTGCCTTGCTTGACGTGAGTGTACCGTTAACGTGTATCTTTAGACCATCTCCAGATTTGTACGTGCAGACGACGTGGTGCCATCTATTGGGGGATAGTAGGGTTGTGTCGTTTAGGACATACCACATTCCGCCGTTCGTGGTGATTCCCCAGAACAGTTTGTTGGCTGCTGATGACTGGAAGCCGACCATGTAACTCGGGCTTGCCGTAGACGTTCCTACCCATATCTTCTTTGCGATGATTGTCGATGAGGTGTGGAGGTCTGATGGTTTTATCCAGAATTCGAGTGTTATCGCCGACCATGTTCCGTCGCCTAAGCCCGGGTTGTCTGCGACTCGTATGTAGTAGTTTGTGTCGAAAGTGTAGGCGCCCCCGACAATACCATTTCGCCAAACAGGGCTCAGATAAAGTGTATTCTGGGTGCCTGCCTGGTATATGGCTCCGTCGTTTTGGTTGCCCGAATAGTCCTTTGCCACCGTCGTGTAGCTTGCATTCGTGTCGAAAGGCATGTTCAGTGCGGTTATGGAAGCGTTGTTTCCGTACCAGTTGTAGATGTTTGTCACGCTGTTGCCGTCTTGATCGGATGTAGACTGGTTCGTCGATATCAGGTTCTCTGACGTCGTGTTGGTCCCTCCGCTTGACACTAGAAGCGGCGTACCCTGGGTAGGAGGATGGCCTGGCGGCTGCAATGCTTGAGTGTAGAACGTGAATGTATCGTATTTGTTCCACATCCAATTTCCGTTTTGGTCAACGACGGAGACGTTCCAAGTGTATTTTGTGAGCGGTTTGAGGGGACCGTTGACCGGAATGGAAAGCAGAGTCCCGTTGGCCACTTTAGTGCCCTTCGTGGTGTTGAAGAATTTTGCGGGGGAAATGGCAGACGCTGTGAAGTTCATTGTGTCATTTTGATAATCTTGAAGCAGAATTTGCAGGTTAGAGATGGAGGTGGGCACGTTGGTAGCTTGGTCTGCTGGATAGGTGCTCGCGACTACTGGATACGGACTCGTTGCAGCTGTGGAGAAGGGCGGAACATATTCCGCAGCCCCAGCTCTGCGCTCACTGTAGAACTGCAGGTTCGTTCTAGGAAGCGGGGATGGCGCGGGAGCCTTCGTGAAATAAGCGATGACTGCCGCAGAACTCGTGTAGACGAGCTCGTTTTTTCCGTCTCCGTTTATGTCTTGGACGAGCGTCATGTCGTTAGCCCAGGCGTTGAGTATCGAGTCCACCACTTGGTACGTGCTGTTGAAGATGTACAGCGTGCCCGGCTGGTTGCCGGGCGCGATTGATCCGTTGTTATACATGTTTGAGGCCGCAATGATATCCATCTTACCGTCAGGCATTACAGCACCGACTTTCGGCGGCTGTTCGCTCGTGATGTTGAGGGTCGCCTCGAGTTTCCATTGCACCAGGTCCCAGATTTTCGGGCACATGGAGGCTACGTTGTGTTCGTTGTTGTTTGTTATTATCTCAAGGTTTCCATCGCCGTCAACGTCATACACAGTAGGTTGTGAATGCGAGTAGAGACCCAAGTCTTGGGCTTTTCTATAAATGCCACCGGTCGTGCAGACGGTTCCGTCATAATTGTAAACCGCCAACCCTTGACTCCCTTGATCACCAACGATTATCTCAAGAAAACCATCGTTGTTGATGTCGGCGAGGATTGGAATGTGACTGCTGACGAGAACGTCTGCGTCGTTCCAAAGCGGTTGCAGCGTCTTTGCGTCGACTACTTGAACCCCCATACCGCCGTGTTTGTAAGGATCTGGGGGATCATCGTAGTATATACTTCTGTCTCCTTGGTACAACTCGAATTTGCCGTCGAAGTTCGCGTCACCCACAGTAAGGCCTCCCCAGCAAGGATGCCAACTGTAAGTTTGAGCACGTATCGAACCGTTATACCACAAAGAGGTGATCAAACCTCCTTGCTCCGTGTATGGGCCGTCGCTGCCTGTGAAGAAGAGCGTGCAGTATCCATTTCCATCTATGTCAGCGACTGCAGGATAGTGACCGTAAGCGAGCACATCCTCGCGAGTCCAGCACACGCTGCCGTTGTTGCCGAACAGAACCAACGGATACTTTGCGGCGATGACTATCTCAGGGATTCCGTCCTTGTTTATGTCCACGATGTCGAACGGGCTGTGAGTTCCAATACCGCCCTTGAAACTCCTTTGCCATCGGATGTTTCCGTTCACATCTTCTTGCCATATCTTGCTCCCGTTTGTTCGGTCCTGCCAAAGCACGGTCCCGTCTGTTCCATTCAGGCAAGTCACTGTGCCTATTACGCCGGTGCCGTTGATGGTCTCCGTGATGTCCTCCTTGCCTCCGGTCACGATGATCTCCATTTTTCCATCGTTGTTAACGTCCACGGCTAGAGGTCCAATGTTAGTCTTAGACGGCCATGCTCTCGCCGACGTAGGATACGCGCCAAGATCGGTAGTCCAATCCCAAGTCAGATTTCCGCCCGTTGACGCATACGTCGGATTAATCGAAATAGCAAACAGGAAGGAGTTCCAGAGCAGCATCCCCACTACTACCCAAACTATGAATACCTTACATCTTAACCTACGAAATGCTTTCAAGACCACAACCTCTCCAGATCGTTTCTCGGCGTCTCTTGTCTCCCACTAGCCGCTAAATGATCCATCGATCTACACGCGTGCTGAGATAAAAACTTCTCTTTCAACCCTTTAAGCGATTAGGTCATTTACCTCTATAAGAATCTTCCATAAGGTTCTTACCGAGTTCTTGATGTAGCGCCTTTCACGTTTCATTCATATGAACGTTTGCGTGTGATCATCCACAGTCACGCGCGCGCTGCTCGTCTTTCCTTCTCCGAAAAGTATATATTAATTCGTGCGATATCATATTACTTACAGGGGGTCCGGGGAGACTACACCGTGAAGACTTGCCACCTACTCATCGTCACCACGCTGTTGTCGCTAAGCCTAATGGTCTCATCAGCGTCTTCTGCGTTAAACCAGACTGCAACTATCTCGTCGACGGGAAACATCGCGAACCCAGGAAGCGGATTCTCTGCTTCATTGAAGATACACCAATACACCGCCTACAAGAGCGGAATAACTGCACAACAGTACGCGGATTACACTGACTGCTTCCAGATTCATTACGACGCGAGCGCCACCGTCATGCAAGCAATACACTCGATAGATCCAGGTTTCCTCGGACTCGTGTACAGGAACCTCCGCAAAGTTTCCACAGGTGCGCCAGAGTACAGTTATTTTGACTCACACGGGTGGATCCTAAAAGACGCAAATGGCAACTACGTTTACAGCACGACCTATGGAACATCGTATCGCATGGCTGACATCGGAAACCCCGATTATCAAAGTTGGTTGGCAGACTGGGTCTACAATGAAACGATCAGACACGGGTACAACGGGACGTTTCTTGACGAAGGTTTCAAAGCTTACACGTACGAAATATGGTGGGATTCATCAGCCACGCCGATAAATCCTAGAACCGGAACCAGTTGGACGGATCAGCAGGTTCAAGATGCAATTGTCAGCATATACAACGAGATCCGCAACAGGTACGGCGCAGGTTACGTCATCGTTACAAACGGAATATTAAACGGAGACCGATGGCAATCGCGAAAGTCTGGGTACAACTACCTCTTCGCTCACAGTGATCTAAATGGAGTGATGGGTGAGATGTGGTGGTGGAACTATCAAAGTCCAACATGGTACAGTGAAACAAGCTGGAAAAACAGTTTGAACGGACTTGTCGAGTTGGAGAACACCTTCATCAAAGGAAACAACAGCAAAATGTTCGTGCCTGGATGTTTCGTAGATCTGGACGGAGACAACCCCCTGCCAACTGGGTGCACGGTCAACCAGATGACGCGTTTCGGGTTCGCGTCAACTTTGCTCGGACTAGACTCAAGCAGTCTATATCTCGCGCTTTCAAACACGCTGTCAAGGTTAGCTCTGTTCCAGAGTTCCATATTCAGCCTAAACATCGGCAGCCCCAAGGGCAGCTATCAACAAGTAAATGGAACACACATTTACCAACGCGACTTCACAAACGCAACAGTGCTCGTGAACCCGACCAATACGGCGTACACGGTCGCCCTAACTGGAACGTACACGAACTTGGACGGAAACAGCGTAACGGGCACTATAACGCTGCAGCCCCAAACTGGAGAAGTACTGACTCCTAGCTAATGCCGAACGCCGCAGAGACCGATCGTGCTTGTTTTCAAGTGCGTAAACTCAAACTGAAATGTTCCTCACGAATCTTCCTCGCTAAGGAGTGGTGACGCTTCATTGAGACGAGTCAATCAACATTGGTTTCCATTTACAAGCCGTCCAGAAGCTTTTGAATTCCTGATCTTGGCGGGAATTTTCTAGATCCAAGCTGCATTACCGTCTGTGCAGCAAACCAATTTGCGAGGAGCCCCATCTTTTCCAAAGGAAAGCCACGGTTTAAACCATAGATAAGGGCGGCAGTGAACGCGTCACCTGGCCCTGTCGTATCCACGCATTTTACTCGGTAAGCATACGTCCTCACCGTCTCCTTCTTTGTGATGAGCACGGAACCGTTCCCGCCTAGCTTCAGAGCTGCAACTGGGACCTTCTCCTGCAGCCTTTCAATAATATCTTTGAGGGCGCGCGCTAGTCTGGAGCAGCACAGGACACGGGGGAAGTATAGGTCTGATGTTAAAAAGCCATTCCACACGATGCCGTTGTCGTCCACCCAAGAGTCGACAGCCAGATTCCTTTCGGCGCGAACCGGCGAAATCAGTTGTGCACAGCTCTGCACACGCGCTTTTCAACTGTTCGCGCCAATGGAAAAGTCCATGGCACAGCCGTGCACAGTTTTGTGCAGCGAAACGTGTTCGTGCCCAATGTCGTGTCCTCGGTGTGCACGCGCAAAATGTTTTGATGTAATAGCGCGCATGCGTGTTCCTAAAATGGTTAAAAATGGTTTTAATTCCGCTCTGCCCGTTTCTCCTGTGTTCGAGGAGGACAAGATACCCAGAGAAATCAAGAACAGATAGGGAGCCCAAAGCCGTCTCTAGATCATGAAGGCGAATAAAAACCATTTTAGGCCAATTTCGGAACAAGCATGCGCGCTATAGTGTACATAACACAAAAAACCTTAAGAACTTTGGATCAGATGGTTTCTTATGAAGTATGAGGTATTGAAATCTAAAATCCATTCTGCCACGATCACTGAGACGTCTCTTGAATATGAAGGCAGCATCGAAATTGACGAAGATATAATGAAAGCTGCGGGCATCAAAGAATACGAAAAAGTCTTGGTTGCAAACTTCACGAATGGCAACCGCTACGAGACTTACGTGATGAGGGGACAACCGAAATCTGGCACAGTGCGTGTCACCGGAGGTGGAGCCAGATACAGCGTTGTCGGTGACAAAGTGACGGTTTTTGCCTTCACGGAAATCGAAGAGTCAGAATCGGCTAACCCGAAGATTGTTTTGGTGGACAGCAAAAACCACATCAAAAGAATCTTGAACAGTCGTAGGCGCTAGCATACTGAAAGAACAAACATGCCATTATCGTTCACACGCATCTGACACAATTGAAGCTTAACCGCGATGATGCCTTTCGCCGACCGTAGTGCCACTACGGTGTACACGTAATCTTCCTTCGTGCTAGCTATGTGTATCTAGTTGGGATTTTTGAGACGAAATGCGGTATTTTGCCAAAACCAGTCATCGGCAGTGAATCAACCAATTCAACTTTCACCTTGGCGATGTCTGCGATGCGTTTGCCTATGTTCCTCAGTATGAAGTCCGTGTGGGCTTGCGTGTAGCCTGCCCTCTTGACCACTCTTATGATTATTTCATCATAGCTTGGTTGCACGATCTGGTAATCTTCTATCGGCAAATTCTCGAAAACGGTCTTCAGGTCATGAAATAAAGAGAAGGTCCCGTCGCTGTGAACAAAGTATTCATTAGTCCTTCCGATGGGTCTGAACAATGGGAGCCCCCTGCCACAAGAACACTCATCAGCAAACATCTTTCCCCTGTCACCGATGTCATATCGGATGAACGGCATCGCAAAACCATTCAGATTCGTCAGCAGTACCTTTCCTTCTTCTCCAGGGACAGCCGTTTCGCCGTCTTTCTCAGTCTCAACAAGAACATTCTCCTCTGTGATATGGTGACCCTCATGCCACCCGCACTGAGCAGCAACGTGAAACATCTCTGAGCTTCCATAAACGTCGTGTACCTTACATTTGAAAGCTTCCTCAATCGTTCTTCGATAATGAGGAAGTAACGTCTCGGCATAAGTGAAGACGGCTTTCGGGCGTATCTTATACTGACTGTTCCCGAGCAAAAAAACCGCAAATATGTTTATCGGAGCCGTAGCGCCCAGGACATACTCCGGCTTGAATTTGTGCATCTTTGAGCTGAATGATGCCATCGATCTCTCTGACAGATAGTAGGCATTGAGCAATTTCCATCTGTTCACGAGACACTCAAGCTTGAATTTCGCACTGGCCAATACGTCGCCTGGTCGGATGCGGCGTACGAATGCAAGCTTGGCTCCAGTCTTGTATCCGGCCCAGCCAAATCCACGGAGTTCAGCTGCCATGTCCCAAGTTGCCTCCGTCTTGTCTTGATAGAATTTCACGGAGGTCACGGTCGTTCCACTAGTTTCACAGGGAACCAGATCTGCTTTCTTGGCGTTCCGAGCCAGGAGCTCGGTGGATTTCAACCGCAACTCGGATCTTTTTAGAACAGGAACTCGGTGGATGTCCTCCAGTCTGTTCAGATCATCTGGGCGAAAACCATTTTTCTTGAACGACTCATGATAGTATGGAACGTTTTCGTAAGCGTGTCTCAAGAGAACCTTGAGTTTCAGCAGTTGCAGCTGCCGCAATTCCTCCGTCTTCATCCACTGGGTCTTTTCAAGAATGTTTCTGCAACCGTGGAGGTTCCTTCCGGTAAATTTGTCGTAAGCCAGAGAAATAAGACTTGCCAGACCTGTGTACAGAGCCCTTTTCACCTTCCCGAGTCGATTCGCAAATGACTAGCGTCATCCACGTGACATGCCATAATGGTCACGCATGAAACAATTGATTCGAGAGGGACAAATAGCTTACGGTCTCCAAATCCACATTTCGTTTCGCTTGGATCGATAGATCGATTAGCATCGTACAAGGCAGAGGTCACCTAGGCTCGCCGTTCTTGGTGCGAATGCCCAAAATGCTTTTAGATCCATGAAGTAGATGGTTAGATGCCTGACGGTGGTGGTGTTATTTCTTCTTCTGCGCGCGAGAATCCGCTCAGACATGCTGTCAGGGGTTATCCTAACATTATTAAGAAACTGACGCCTCTAATGCTTGAACAGTTTCACCCTAGCGCACGTAAAGACATTTGCAACAAATAGTGGACTTTTCAACACTACACAAAGAGCCTTAGCGCGCGCTAAGTCCTTACCAATAGTCAGTTTTTAGCGCGCGCGGTTGCCAAGATCATAAGATCTCCTAAGTTGACTTGGCCGTCGTTATTCAAGTCGCAATTTGAGTTCCAGTTTGCATCGTTTGGTTTGGAGCCGTAGGCTCTCGCGAAGGTTACAAGGTCCGGCAGAGTGTGGTTGGGCGCACTCAGCAAATTCATAGCCAAGAATATTGGTAGGCATTTTGGGAACCAGAAGGTTTGAATGTCCTCTAAGGATTGTCCTGGTGCCTCATGATTGTAACAAAGCCCACCTGATGGACTTTCGCCTGCGACTTCTAAGAGAAGGGCTGTAGCACCAAGTGCATTGGCGTCTGTACTGGGGAAACCGCTGGCAGGCGCATTCATTGAAAACCAGTATGAGGGGACGCCATGCGTTTTTGCCAAGTCTCTGTATTTAGTGATGAATTCGTTAGCCATAGGTTTTCCAACGTATGAACCGTTTGGTTGCGCTATCGTGGAGTAACACATGCCTGTGCCAGTTACTCCTCCTCCGCCGTAGTGGGCGTCTAAATAGAAGATTGGTCGATAAGTCTCAAAGACTGAATGTACGGCGATCGCTTCAGATTCACTCAACGGAGAAGGCCCATGGTAATCGTTGTTTGCTTCTCCTTGAGCGCAACTGACGTAACTCCATTTGGTCGGAAAATTTCGGAGCAAGTTTACGCCAATGCTGCAAGATGAGTAGTTAGCGTTGTTTTTTGCCAGCCTATCAACATTCACAATCGGAATCAAAAGTGCATAGTTGTTGCTGAGGATGTTGTTTGTCTCTGTCGAATTGGTTTCAAGAAGCCATTTTGCGTAGAGATACATGACTTCTGTACCCATGTCTTCCCAACCGTGTATAGCTGCAGTCCAGCAGATTCTACCGCCATTGGGGTTGCCGATTCGAAACATCCAGATGTCTTTGCCTAGATATGATTTGCCGATTGATACATAATCAGCTTGCCCTGGATGGGCATCACATAAATTCTTGAATAGAGTGAAGTAGCCAGTCGGAGATTCATCATGCGGTCGGAAATATTGGGCGGGTGTTGCAGCCTCAATTCTAAAGGCTAAACCAAAGCTACCTACTAGGAGAATCAATAACATCAAAGTAGATAGTGACTTCCTCATCTTGCCCCATTCTCTCATGGTTCTATATTGAAATAAACGCTTTTATAGATTACTAAATCTCGTTATAGAAGTAAGTTATGGAAGAAGACTCAACATGCGCGCGCAAGGGATATTTGAAAGTGCGTGAAGCATTCTTCTATAAGGTATCGCGCGCTGTTGTCAGTTTTTCTTTTTTTTGCTGGTACCATTCGACCAGTTTGGCTATTCCTTGATCTAGAGAAGATTCTGGTTTGTATCCGAGCATTTTCTTTGCCTTTTCGATACAAGCATAGCTATGTCTGATGTCTCCTTGTCTGGGACTCTTGTAGATAGGCGTCAGGTGTTGCTTACCCAGTCTTTCTTGGATTTTCTGAACGAGTTCGTTTATTGTGTGGGGTATGCCGGTTGCAATGTTGAGTGCTTCGCCCACTGCTTTTTCGGTGTTCAGGGCGAGCATGTTGGCTTTGACCACGTCTTCAACGTAGACTAAGTCTCGAGTTTGATTTCCATCCCCAAAAACTATTGGCTGCTGGTCTTGAGACAACTGGTTAAGAAAGATGGTAGTAACACCGCTGTAGATACTGAAGGTCTGTCTGGGGCCGTAGACGTTGAAATAGCGCAAGCAGACTGTTTCGAGTCCGTACGCACGATGGAAGACTTTTGCATAGTTTTCTGCTGCTAGTTCGGCGGCGGCGTAGGGTGAAACAGGGTTTGGTGCCATGCTTTCGTCTACTGGCAGTGCCTCAGTGTTACCATAAACCGAAGCTGAAGAAGCTTGGACGAAGCGTTTCACTCCTGAATCAAGGGACGCCTTAAGGAGGTTTAACGTTCCACCCACGTTTACTTCGTTTGCCAGAAGAGGGTTTTCGAGAGAACGAGACACGCTGACCACTGCGGCTTCATTGAAAACGGCATCTACGTTTTTGACCAAACGTTTGACAAAGTTGAAGCTTCGAACGTCTCCCCGGACAAAGCGGAAATTTCGGCTACCTTTGCAGTGTTCAATGTTTTCTGTTCGCCCGGTGTAGAGGTTGTCTAAGACAGTGACTTCTATGTCTTGATGTAGAAGTTTGTCGACGATGTGACTGCCTATGAAGCCCGCCCCACCTGCAACGAGAACACGGGAAAACCTGGTCACTCTTGTCATGCCTCCTTCGTCTTTCCTCTTTTCTGCCTAGGTGGGATATAATGGTTAGCGCGGGGCTAGGCGCTTCAGCACCTCGAATACATCTGCGCGCGCCTTAGAGTCTATGCTATCGCTTTTAATCCTCGCCTCAGCGATGTACCGCGTCTTCTTAGGATGCGAGACAGACATGCTGTAGCCTCTCTTCACCAGCTGCCTGTACAGCGACGCAACCTAGTTGGAAGATTCCATAGCGACGCGGTCCACGTTGGAATGGCTCAGATACGAAAGCACTCCTCTCATTGTTCATTCTCGTCTGACTAACTATCTTCCCATGAGGATCTAGGATTGTGGCGCGCGTCAAATCCAAACCGACGAAGGCGTTCATAACATGGCCTGAGCACCCACAACGTAAAACAATATCCATACCATCGCGCTGGTGTTCAAGGTTACGATGGAGCCAATTCGTCATTGCGTGACTTCTTTCTATCAAAAATCTCAAAACTTACACAAACGTGCTAAGACGATTGTAAGATTTACCGTTTCTCTTAACACCGCAAAAATCCTTCAGGTATTATACTGTAAATCCAAAGGTTCTCAGAAAAAATTGGGAACTTTAGCGAGCTCTCTCTTAGCTGTAGGTCTTGATTGTTGCCGTGTGTGGTGCCATGCTTCCTCTGGTGCTTGTTCCTGGGTTGACGGTGACTACTCCATTGGTGAATTGTCTGACGTAGTTGCCGTTAGAGTCTTGGTAGTAGTTGTCTGTTGGAGTGCCGAGGTTCAGTTTCCAAAGGTACGCCATGTTTTGGTCTCCCCACCATCCTAGGTCAATGTAATTGCGGTTCTTGGTGGAGACTCCGAGGAGCATCGACGCGTAGTTGAAGATGCAGTACTGCTGTTTTTGAGCCGTGGTTGTCAGTGGACTAGATGGACCCCATGGGCAATTGTCTGCGCACAAGGCGGCCAGAATTATGGTTTTGCCCGTGAATTGACTGTTGATCTGTTGAACCATGTTCACGCTGTCTACCCAGTTGTACTGGGGGTTTCCTGACCTTTTTTCAGTGTAGTACGGTATTGCTTGTTCCCAGTTGGACAGCCAGCCTTCACTCATGAAGCCGTCTAAATGGCTTATGAGAGAATTGTAGCTGGTAGTACTGAAGGTAAAGTATTTCCCGCCGCTGTGTATTCCGTTGGCCACTACTGTCTTGCCGCTTCCCAGTTTCGCTTTCACTGCGTCGTAGATTGTGTTGTGTGCGGCCACGACTTCAGCGTCCGTGAAGGGTGACAGGGGACTGTGCCTCGGATTCATCGGTTCCGCTGACAGGCCATACCACCAGTTGCCTTCAAGAACGTACATGGCATTATCGAGCATGGCTCCGTCGTAACCGCGGCTTTTCACGTAGTTAGCGATCCAGTTTGCTACCCATTGCTGGTAACCCGGGCTTCCGATGTCTATGATATAGTTAGTTTTCGAGTGAGTGACGTATCTTCCATAGGCGTCTTTGAGCAGCCACTTGTTTGCGACGAACGTGGAGTATTCAGATGAGCTGCCATAGATTTCTCTTACGTTTCGATAGACTAATACCGAATAGTTTGTTCTTATGGTGTGGAATAGTGATGGCGACGGTCCATCGTAGTGAGTCTGCGCCATGTCACTGTATTTCACGTAGGACGCAGGGCTTCCTGACCATCCAGCATAATCGAAAATCGCGTATCTTCCGATGATCAAGTTCTGAGTTGGAGGGGGTGGTGGTTGCGACCCATAGTAGGCGATGGCAGTGAGGCTTGAAGCTTGTGGCGTGAGAACAAAATACCTGGGCATGCCTGTCACGCCGTCGGTCCATGAGGTGAAAACATGGCCGTTGTACGTTTGCGGCACTGTGATGCTCCAGTTGACCCAAAAGGGAACGACGTAGACGCATGGCGTGTAGTTTGCCACTCCATGAACAGAGACTTGAACGTTGATGTTAATCCAAGCTGTCCCGCTCCAGTATTTCGCTTGAACACTTAGGATGCCGCTGGTCGGCTGAGTCGAGGCGAAACCTAAAGCCAAATTAGAGCTGAAACCTAAGACGGACAAGACGACGATGGCCGTCAATATTTTCTTGAGAACTGCTTTGGTTCTTCCTTTCATGTTGCTCTCACATGCGACCAGAGACTCCTTCTAATGCTCTTAACGGTTTTGGAGAGCCAGACTTTACCAGTTAGTCAATTCTTTCAAACTAAGGGATTGAAAATGCAGTTCTTGAAGCTCTAAAACCTGAAGCGTTACCTGACTTACATCACGCCCTTAATTTCCAGTTAACAGCCGCGGGTTTGCAACGTGAGCGGTTAACCAAGAGTTGACTTGTGCCGAGCACGAAGCGCGGGCGTCTCACGAGGTCGAAAGGGCAGTCACCGTGAACTATTAATGCCTTCCAAGAAGACCACTTCACGAGTTAGTCAACTTCTCTAAAGGAACTGTTTCGACGTTAGCCTCGTTCTCACGCGCGTGTGCATTCTCTGGAGATTTCCGCAAGTCTATTACGGTCGTTCCAGAAAACTTTTCAAAATACCTCAAGTATCTTTTGTCTTTTAATTTGATTCCGAGAAAAAGGTCAAGAGGTAACAAGAAAACCTTCCCAAAATTCCTTACAGCAGCATGTTCATAAGTCAACTTCTTCCCATCTACCAATACAACACTCAACCCAACTGCTCGTTCTCCCAAGCTTTGTCCTGCGAACCCTTCCAGAAGAGTCAAGTACACCCAAAGAAGGATGAGGAAAATGACGATGTTGAAATACTGAAAAAACGTGCCTCCAGAAGTAAGCAACAGAAAAGCGCTCGGCAAAAACGCAAAAACCGTAAATGCAAGCCCAAGGTCCACAAGGAAAGCAGTAGCTCGCCCCCTCCAGTCTGCTATTTGAAGCGTCGAGGTCTTCTTTGCAACGTCAACCTCTACTGACCAAGCTTCGAGGTCCCTAATCAAAACTACAGCATTTTCGCCAACTCTGCTCAATCTGTATTTGCCTGCATTCGTCTGTTCAATGAAAGCTGCCAAATTTCGAATGTGGAAGCTCAATTTGCCCGTGTCCACATTCAGTGTGTTTGCCAAGTCCGTGAAGGAGCGCTCTTTCTTCTCACTCAAGTCAAGGAGAATCTCTCTTCTAAGAGGATGAGATAGCACGGACAGTATCCTTGACACGTTCTCTTCATCAATAGCCATTGTATAGCCCCAAGTGATTTTCCAATAGAACTTCGACCCAGATAAAGTTGTAGTCAGTACACATCGAGAGAGTCTTAATGCCACAAAATGAAGAGAATGCTCAAGAAAAAAAGCGAGTTTGGAGCGAAAGAGGCTGCCGAGAAAAAGCTTCAACTCTTTCTGGAAGTGCATCTCAACTGAAACGTAGGCGTAGTTTGTACTCAGGTCGTAGATGGGCACCGGCACGTTTGGCGACGTACAGGTTTTTCCTTTACAAAGCGTGCGCGCTACATTTTCTTTTCATTTACCGACTCAAAGAACATCCTGTTCATCAGCTCGAAATTGACCAAATCACAAATTAGTTGTTCATGGTTTTTGCCACCGACCATGTGCTCTTCAAGTATTCTTCGAATGTATTCAGGTCTAAATACCCCCCTATTGAGAGTTCGGGAATCCGACAAAACATCTTGTACGTACTGTCTCGAGCCTGTTCTAATCCATTTCTCATATGCTCTAAAATCTGCCGAAGGGAGAAGTTCTTTTCCAGGAAAGAGATGTGCTAGAACCTTCCCAACTCTCTTGCGGATGAATAAACCTGCTTCTCCTGCTAGGAATCTCGAAAAAGAAGAATCCGGTGGAACATTTCCATGGGAAGTCTTTATGTTAGCAAGCGACGGAAAACAATAGTTTATCGCTTTCTGGAAGAATACCTCATCAATCTTGATATTGAATATCTCTCTGAACTTTAACTCAACTGGCAGCCTGAAGGCTAGAAAATCAACTAGGTCGTTATCCAAGAAGGGATTGCGCGTTTCAAGATACCAGTTTATATGTTGAAAGAGGTGGAAAATGTAGTTTGGTTCTCTGTTGCGATACTCCCAGTAATCTGCGATGTCTGCAGGCGAAGCCAATTCCGGAGTTTTGTCGAACGTTTCCCAGAATTCACTTTGTACTAACCCTTTTGTCTCATCCCAGAAGAAGTCAGTGAACGCGTTGCGATGTTCCTCAATCGGAAGCACTGTTGTGTATCTTCTAGTCAGATAGTCAACTATTCCTTTCCGCGTCTTCAGGCCTAACAGCCTCTTACTGAAGGATAGAGGGCAGCAAAGGTCCCCTCCGAAGACACCTAGGAGAACCGTGCTAGTTCTTTTTCTTATCTCGTTGAGAAAAGAAATGAAATGACAATCACGTATCCTGATCATGCCATCGCCTCTATATACGATTTCCGCGGCGTATTTTGCTATGAAATCGGAGGGAATCTCGAAAAACACGTTTTCCACCCCAAGTCTCTCTGCAACTTCTGCGGCAATTTTCTGTGCAAGGCAATTCCTAGTTCCAAATGTGTAAGTTATTATTGGAACACCAGTTTCATGAGCGAATGCTGCCACGAACCTAGAATCCAAACCGCTACTTAGAAAAACCCCTACTTGCTTTCTATCCTGCACTTGACGCGCGACTGCCTTTCTCATGATCCTGCAGAATTCTCTCAGACAATCTTTTGATGCCTCGATCTTTTTCTGTTGGATATTGAACTCCCAATACTGCCTTCGGTGAGTTGAATTGGTTCCATGGTTATAGGTTATTATGGAGGCCGGAGGCATTCGTTGCACATTTTTGAAGAAGGTCTTGTCGCCTAACAGAAACGAAAAAGTGAAGAATTCAGGGACCGCCGCTTTGTTCAGAACAGGACCTGACTCAGAGAGTCTTGTGACAGCTTTGGCCTCTGACGCAAAAACAAAAACTTTCTCATTATCAGAGTAAAACAACGGATAGAACCCATATCTATCGTTTGCAACTGAGAGTCGGCCTGCCTCTTTGTCGTAGATTGCGAAAACGAAGAGTCCGTTGATATACTTGGCAAACTCCTCGCCCTTCTTCTTGTAAATATCTACTAGAAATGACGTGTCATTCACATAAGAAGAACTTTTTGCAATCGAAAAAGCATCACTTAGCTCGTCTTTATTGTAGATATTCCCCTTGGAGACAGCGATCAAGGAACGTTCGTCGTCCTCTGCCAAATTGTATTCATGGTGCAGAAAGTCTGGTTCGACCGTTCCCAGAAGGCACGGGTCCAAGACCCATTCATCCACGTACCATTCTTCATGTTTCATGCAGCTTGCCGCTTCGATTGCCAATTTTCTGGCAACTGGACGACCGTCCCTATTAACACATCCGAATATTCCCGGCATGAATACGACTCCTTACTAGATCCATTGTTTGTGATTGGACAAGTTACCTAGCAGGTCGACTGGGAGGTACTGAAATGGTTTCTCTGAGTATCTTGCATAAAATTCTTTGCTCAAGCTCTTCATTCTATAGCTGTGCAGTCTAGAGAACAATCCTTCTTAAAAAAGCAACCGAAAAGTACTATGGAGACAGAAATTTCCGATAATGCTCGTACCACAAAGACAGCATAAGCAGAATCCTGATTTGGTACCCGCTTCCTTTTCGCAGACTCTCAGCAACATATCGCTTGTTCAAACGGAGCTCATCCATAGAACCAAGTGCAAGACCCTCAGCTTCGTCACGCAAGTCCGAAAGAAGCCACTTTGTGATGGGGTTTAGAGACATACCACGATGGGAAGACTTAACTACTGTTTTGGGAAGAGAAGTACACAGGGCGGCAGTTCTTCGCCATATGTATTTTGTCTCGGTAGGATTTATCCTCGGTTGTTTCAAATGCATTGGAATGCTTGCTGCAAACTGGAGCAATTTGAAATCAGTTCTTAAGGGTAAGCGACTAATGAGACCGAAATACCCTGATAACTTTTCGTTGAATGAAGGACCGTTGTCATCGGTGTGCATCATTGACTCAAAAGAATGATAGACTTGATTCGTGTACGTGGTATCTGGAATACGGAAATAAGTCTGGATTTCATGCCACATGGATCTTTCTAGGTTCTCCATCTTCTCGCCTAGCAGAATGGGCATTTCCTCAGCCCTGAAGTAGCGGTCAGAAATTCCAGCCAAGGCGCTCTCCAAAGTCCCGTCGGTTTCTCTTAGCAAGGAAGCCTTCAGCAATTCCTCCCAATATTCAGCGCGCAAATAGGGAAACCTTCTCATACGGTCTGTATGTCGGAGATGTACTTTTTGAAATATGACAACCTGCTTCAGAATAGCCGACGATGAAGACTTCACACATGTCGGAACTTTTCTGAGATTTTCAATTCTCCGTATTCGTTGTGCTCCGTCAAACCACCCATGAAAAAGCATATCTGCACCATCAGCCGTGAATACTACCCTCACTCTCTTTGATGCCTCTTGTGTTAGGAGGAAACCTGGTACAAGCGAGTTGGGGTTGCCGATTAAATCGTCGAATATGTAAGCTACCTTCCTTGCAACAGGAATTACGTCTTCATGTTTGACAAGCACGGGATCATGCTCTATTCCGAGTGTATCTGCTACTGTTTTAGCAGTTGATTGATTCAATTCCTCTTCCGAATACACCGACGTAAATGCAACAACATTTTCGTGCTCCAATTGACTGAGAACGGCCGCCAGAAAGCTGGAATCCACGCCTCCGCTAAGAAAAACGCCAAAGGGTGATTTACCCAGTCTAGTTTGAAGGGCAACCGCGTCCCGAAGTTTCTCATAGATTCTTCTGCAGAGTTCTTTTTCATGAAGACCAGTTGTCATAGTGTAGCTGATCGTACCATAAGGATAGAGAGACTTTGATTGACGCTCTAAATCAAAAAGCAATATTGAGGACGGCGGGACCCTGCGAATTCCTTTGAAGAGCGTTCTAAGTCCTGGACAGTGACCATACTGGAGATACCGAGCCAATACCTCACGATCAAGCTTCGGAGGAACATCCAGACAGGCCAAGATTGACTTCAATTCTGATGCAAAAAAGATCCGATCGTCTAGACAGTAGTAATAGAGTGGGCAGTAGCCGGCATAGTCTCTTGCAAGAGCCAATCGACCTTTCTTGGAATCGTACAAGGCAAACGCGAAAACTCCGTTTAACAGGATGCCAGGATCGGTGACTTCAATTCTGTCAGGCGAAACGAGAAACTGCGCCATTCTTCTCGCTGCATCTGCGCTGGCGGATTCTTTCTGGTACAACTCCCCCGCGTAAGCAACCATGTGGTTCCCCTCACTGAAACAGCCAGACCAGAGATCGTTAGAAGATGAACGACTGAAGAAGCAGGCTTCTGGATCAGAAATGACCTCAATATTGTTTCCCCTGTGGCAGAGTATGTCACTCATCTTTCTTAGGACATGCCTATCGGAATTGCCGACGACGCCACCTATGGCTCCCAATTCATATCCAGCTCCTTATTTATTTGGCCTATAATGCAGAGTCAAACACTCAGACAATGGTCGCACGCGCTCAGGAACTCGGCTCGGATTTGTTGTCACAGATTTTAGCATGCTTTGTTGAATGACTCGTGATAGTATGGAACATTTTCGTAAGCGAGTCTGAAAGAATTTTCAGTTTTCTTTGTCGCGCGCTGTGGCTCTTCCTTTTTCATCTCCGCGCGCTTGATCCGGTAGGCGGACAGCCTCATGCCCGCTATCAGGAATCAGAATTGTTATCCAGAAAATGCAAGATTCTTGATTTTGAGGGAAAGCTTCGTGAGCCCATCTGAGTGACCGCTTGCGCGGAAAACCAATTTGCCATTCGACCTATCATAGCCAGAGGTAACTTTCGACTTAAACCGTAGATTATCGCTGCTATGAAGGCGTCTCCAGCGCCAGTTGTATCCATACATCGGACTTTTAGACCTTGTGTCGTAACAGTCTCTTTCCCTGAAATAAGGAGAGAACCATCCTTGCCCAGTTTCAAAGCTGTGAATGGAACTTTCTCTCTCAACTTTTCGACGATGTCTTCGAAGCGCGTCGTGCTTGTTATAGCTGACGCTTCTTCAAGGTTCGGCGAGAAAACGTCACAAAAACTCAGCAGTTTTGTGAAAAGTCTCTTTTTGGATTTCACAATATTGTGGGCCCCAGGATCAAAAACTATTTTCAACTTATGCTTTCTTGCCAAATCAACGGCCCAGAGGATAGCTTCTTCTTGAGGACGATTGATTAGAGAGTAGCCTGAAAAATACATGTATCTTGATCTCTTGATTTCGGAAGAAGCTTTTTCAACTTCTTTCGGAGACATTTCGTCGTTGGCTCCGCGGAAGACAAGAAAGGATCTTTCTTTTTGCTGATCTAGAAATACTATGACTACCCCTGTTGGAAGATATCTGTCAAGAACCACTCTAGGTATGACGCCTCTTTTTTTCAAATCCTCAACATAGAGCTTACCAAAAAAATCATTACCGGCTTTGCCTACAAAGGCGGCTCTTCCTCCAAGCGCTGAAAGGCCAACGGCAACGTTTCCAGAACCCCCAAATTCAATCTTTGCAAAACTGCAATAAGACGTACCACTTGGCACAAGATTTCCCAAGTACGACTTGCCGTGAACAACTACATCAATCAGAACATCTCCAATTACGGAACAATCAAGCATATCCATAAACCTCATTCCTCAAGGCCTGAGCTTTCATTAACATTTGTAGAGGCCTCGTTTTGCTGCAATTGAAGGCCAGAAGCCAGCACCCATATCACAAGTTTGACCCGCCCATGATATTGCTTGCTGAAATCCCTGGACAAAGGGAATTCATCAGGAGTGGCAGTATTTTTGTATAGTCGATGCCTTCGTCCAGAATAGTTCTTCTGGCCATTTCTGCGTTCATTATCAGCATAGGGACGGCCTCAGAGGTCCTCGGATAAGCATATCCATGCATTCCTTTCATCAGAGATCTTGAATGGAAAAAGCACGGGTGGAAAACATAACCCTCATCGAGCGCATATATTAACGTGCCGTATCTCGGGTCCGACGGAATCTTGAGGAACTCTTTTTCCTTCGAATTCAGAATATGCCCAAAGTTTGTTTGGGATAGAAAATCACACACTTCCTGTTTCGCTCTGTCATCGAAAAACCAGAACCGGACCATAGTTGAATCGACGAAAAGAACATAGTCTTGGTACATTCTTGATTTCAACTGTCTAAGATCCTGCAATATGTCCACGGATCGATTCACTTTGCTCATCCCATGATCTGTCAGAACTAGCACATTCAGTTTCGGATTCTCCTTCTGCAACAAAGTGACAACTTGTTCAACGTAGAAGTCCGTTTCTGCAAGCCCATCTCGAAACATTGATGGAACAGGACCGAATTTGTGACCCAAGTGGTCAAGATTGTTCAACTTGATGTACCAAAAAGGGAATTTGTGGTTCGCTTTGACTTCTTTTTTCACTTTGCCCAGAACTCCCGAATCCCCTGAAATCCATGGCTCGATAAAAACGAACCTGATTCCCCCTCTTCGAAAGAAATCAAAGGCGGTTTTAACACCGTCGAGAGCGTTGCTCTCAATAATTCCCCTTGGCATAGAAGGCTCGAAGTATGACATTGCTGAAGCGGGGATAAGATTTGGAGTCCTGTAAAGCCTGTGAAAAAGGTATCTTTCAACTGCAAACCTCAATCTGCTCTTTAATAAGTCGCTCGGCAACAAGTCCATAGTTCTAGTTCCAATCTCTAACAACCAGTCCTCTTTCGTGCGGGTTGTCTTGCAAGCGTAGCGGAACTCGGTCCACACATTGTGCACGTTGGGCCACATTCCAGTGAACATAGTTGTCTCTATGCCTTCAAATGCAAAAAGAGGTTCAATATGAGTAGAAAAGCCATCACGAGACATAGAATAAATGAAAGGGGTCAGGTCTTGCGAGAAGTAGGTTTTCGGAAAAGCGTCAACCAATATCATTAACGTAGAATTTAGACATTTACTTGACAAAATGGTACCCTCTATAAAGACCGTAAGCCTTCAAGAAATGCTTTCGAGTGATATCCCACCCCACTCCGTCGAGAGTTGAGACTTTGATTGGAATGCAACAACGCAATTGAGATATTGCTTTTTCTAGAAGTCTCTTCTCGATTGTCCCATCCTTGTTGAGTGAAAAAAGTATCATTGCGCCAGCCAAGAAGAATTTCAGAGACGGAGCTATACTAGGATCGCGTAGTGGGTGAATGTAGGCCTTGCTAAAATGACGTGTAACGACATAAGAGTACTCAATGTTTACAAGTGCTTGAAACAAGAGAGAAGAAACGTCAAGTATTATCTCATTGGAAGACCTAAGCCGTTTGCGAATCAATGAATTCAAAAAGGGCTTGTAGTAGGACTTTGATATGGCTCTGATCTGGTCTTGCGAACTATCCCAGTCTGTCGATGACAGACCAGAATATTTCTCAAGGTACCAACACAAAATCGTTTCCAGAGTATCTCTTGCATCAAACCAAAGCTTGACTGGATCTTCGTGAATCCTGTCAAAGTCTGGTCTAAGTTTGAAATCGGTGCACTTAGTCACTGTTTCTGGAAGATCAGGCAAGACTTGAGCCAGGTCTGGAAATTCTGTCCGATATATGTTTTGGAGATTCTTGGCTCGATAGACGTATTTGGAGTCATAGTTGCGCGATATAATGCAAAGCGCAGTGCATATTTCAATGAATGTCTTGTAGCATTCGAAGATAAGAGACTCTTCTTCTTCCTCTTGAACACAATCTGGTTTAAGGTTTCCATAGGAAAAGTTGCCAAGCAATCCACATACTTTTTCGAAAAGCACACGAAGCCCACTCGAAAGCGGTATGCTCATTTTATCGGTGCGAATTGAGCCTCTGATATCCTCACCCCAGAGAAGCTTGCTTGCAACCTTTAGATCGTAGAACCATATGTCTGGGTAGATGAGATCATGATTCTTCAAGAATCTTATGTCCACCACAAAACTGGAAAATCGAAAAAGGCTGTTCTCTGGATTGGGCAAACCCAGTGATCTGTAAATCTGATCATATAACTTCTTCAATGAATCCCTTTGTGGCGCGCTATCAACAATAACCGCGATGTCGAAATCGCGGAAAAACCTAGTTTCCCTTTCCTGCTTAACTTCCACGCTCCCTTCTCCCTTCCCGAATCCACCCGTAAGGAATATTGACCTCACATTCCTAACATTTTGAATAATGGCCTTGGTAACAATTTGCAGGCGCGACGCAATCTCGCCATCAACAAATGCCTCCTCATGCATCGTATACGTTCCCAATTCTATCCCCTCAGATTCAAAATGTCCAATCCAAGTAAGGAATTAGCCTACCTCGATTTAAGAACTGCTTGCTAGAACAAGCAGTTAATCGTGGTGCCACGTTTCCATATCCACACCTTTACGCGCACGTAAGGTTGATGCTTCGTTGTCATTTTTTGGCATCGTCAAGAGAAGGCCTGAAAGTCTTGCTTATGCACTTGCAAATGTCATATTGATATTGCGCGCGAACTCAGGGCTCTATTAGAATTTGGGATGAACCCGAATCATATACTCTGTCCTTTTGCTTCAGTTGATCAAAAAGATGCTCTGAGGAATTATTCGCAAGGAAGCTCTTTTCAAGTCCTATTGTGAACATGACGCAGGCATATTCCGTCATGTTTCTGGGGAATAATTGAGAGTAATCACTTTCAAAAGTGATGGTAGGACTTGAGCTTTTTGTATTCAGGTAGTTTGTGGTTCTGATGTCTGATATCACAATACCGTTTCCGTTCCAGTCGTAATGGCCTAACAAGAAGCCTGCGCATTCATAGTCTCGCTGGCTCTGAAACTGCACTTGGGAAACAGTCCCGACGAATGAAGAATGGATCGGGACGAAAACCGTGAGAACTATGAACACTAGAAACAGAATCTGATATGGCACCTTCAATCTTCCTTTCAGAAAATAAGTTGCTCCTAGGCCTGCGGAAATGGCGACCAAGGCAAACGCACGCGTTCCAAGGATAGGCAAAGCTGCACCTAATACCGCGTAAGTTGCTCCTGAAACAAAAATGACATAATCATTTTGTCGCAGTCTTTTTCTCAAAACAAGAACCACAAAACCAAGACCTGATATGGCAACAGACGAAACCAAAAGAATACGACTGAACAGTTGAGCTAGAACATCAATCGAGTTTACTGAACCGACGATCAATCCCTCACTAAATGTGACATATTCGGATGAATGAAGCTGTGATAATCGGAGTATAGCATACGGAAGGAAGATGTTTGCCTGAAATAATAAGACTGTGAAGTAGATAGTCAGTGTTAGAACGAAAAGTCTAAAATAAATGCGGTCCCTGCTGAAGAGGTATTTCAGAAATACGTAGGAAATGAAAAGCGCGGGCACAAAAGAATGCATAAGCGTTATGCTAATGAATATGACCGTCACGCTCAAGAACACCTTGCGGTTCCTGATTTCGTTCTCCATGAGTACGAATAGGACAAGGAGAAGCCCAAACGCGAGCGAGAATGGTACAAACTGATAGTTGAGATAGTATCTCATAATTATGAAAAAGGATAATACGGCCAAGAATGCACCGTCTTTTGAGAATTTGCTACTGATGCAGTATATTGGAGTCGCGTAAAGAATTCCGATGACCCCGTAGAGTGCGAATTGGAAAAGTCTCGCATCCACCCCCAATGTGAATGCCAGCTTACTAAGTATGAAGAATATGGGCCACTGGTAGTAGCTATGGTACGGTGCTGAAGAATCTAACTTATCAGTCGATATAGAATATTCGGTAAGGCCTCGAAAATAATGTGAATCGGAGCCTGGGATGAAGTAGTAGAAATATGATAACGAGTACATAGCAGTGACTATCCCCACAATTGCTAACCACCTAATTATGGGGTTCTGGAAGACAGTTGCCAAGAGGTACAAAGACACAAGGGTTAGAGCCAAACCAATCCAGTAGAACAGCGAGATATGGTTGAATAGAAAGTCGGATGAAGAATCAAGTACCAATGGATAACTCGAAAACCAAGCATATAATATTAGCAATATCCCTAATGAGAGCGGAAGTACCAGAAGCTTGTTCTTGTTCGTTTATCCTCCTCCTTTCAGTATTCGCACGCTAGGCATCTATGGAAAGCAGATAACTCGCCAGCGACTCTGCAGCAATCTTCCAGTTGTACTTTTGAGTCACGACGTTTCGCGCGGACTCTCCAGCTCTTTTCAGTTCTTCTCTATTCAGGTATGCACTTGTCAACGCGCGCGCGATTTCCTCAGGCTTGCTCGATGAGATATAGAGAGCAAACCTACCATTTCCAACAATTTCTCGATTAGCAGGGATATCAGAAACTATAACTGGTTTCTTCATGGCAAGGTACTCAAGAAGGTTTAATGGGCATTGACTTCTCCAATACGGCAGGTCAGGCAATGGAACGATTCCTACGTCACACATAGCGATATATTTCGGAACCTCGGAGTAGTCTACTCCATCATGAATCACCACATTCTCTTGGACCATCCTGCTCTTAACCAGCGTCCTTAAGCTTCCAGCCGTAGATCCATTTCCCAAGATGAAAAGAACTATCTCAGGATTCTCTTTTCTTGCCATCGAAACTGCATCTATGCTTTCTTCAAGTCCTCTCTTTGAGCTCAATACTCCATGGTAGAAAATCACAAATTTGCCGGATAATCCCAATGTGCTTTTCAACTTTGAGGCGTCATCGATATATTTCTCGGGTGCGAACACTGTAGGGGAGGCCCCACTGGACCACACTCCTACCTGTCTTCTATCAATGGCAAAGCCCTTGCAAATATCGTTTTTCATTGAGAGAGTAATTGTCGTAATTCCGTCAAACGATTTCTTTGCTATGCACATACAAGCATCAAAGACGAACATTTTCCTGAACCCACGTGATCCTTGAGTGTCTCTCGTGACCGGTACGCTTCGAATGTCTAAAACCGTCTTAACTCCTCTGAAACGGCACAACAGTCGAGTGGGAAGAAAACTGAAGAAATGTTCGTTTGGCTCAAGCACAACAAAGTCTGGCCTTATTCGAGTTACGTAAAAAGGAAGAAAAAACAACAATGCAAGATTGTAAACTGCAGTTGAAATCGGAGGCCGGTCTCTTGATGGGACAGCTACTGTTCTTATTCCTGAGCTTTGGAACTGTACGCGGTTCCTAGAACGTGTCCCCACAAGATAGACATTCCAACCTCGTTTAGCTAGTTGGCTAAGTATCTCAATTCTAGACGTTTTGTGCAAATAGACATCCAAAACCAGTGAGCTAATCCACACTAGTGTTTTCTTTTGGAAATCGGAATTCTTGGAGGCGCCAAGCGCCTGCTTTACTAGTGTCACTGATGTCTCGTGGTTGTTATTCGATGGCGCTAAGTTCACTTGTGAGGCGCCTCATTTTCCGGAGTCTCTATGAGAAAGGCTTGGACGATTCTTTCTATAGATTTCTTAGGACTTGTCAATTCAGACATACCCAAGAAGCGCCTGAGTTTGCTGATGTCAGCCTTCAATTTCTCTTTGTCTGCGGGATCATACAAGATCGGTTGTCCTTGGTCTATGATTTCGATCTTAGGGTTAAGTCTCTTTTTTGTCAATCTGACTATAGCGTCCTGCGCAATTCGGGCCAAATCGATTATTGTAATGGGCTCAGGCCAGCATAGGTTGACGATATGTGAGAGGCTGTTTTCCTCCTTTGGCACTTCATCTTTCAGGATTTTGTCTGCGTATTTCTTAAAAGCCACGCAAACGTCATTGATATCAATATACAGCATCGGTCGATACATACTGTGCTTGAAAGGTGTGATAGGTTCGCCTCTTACGCCGCGAGAAATGAAGATCTTGGCAGCTGTTTTCTCAGGCATTCCTTCCCCCAGAACCGTCGCCATCCTAATCACGCCAAATACCTTCTCTGACATCTCGTCATAATACCTCACTATGATCTCCTGACCCACCTTTGATAAGGCGTACAGTCGCGCTCTTTCCTCAACCTTGTCAGGTCTATACCCGAATTCTTCATCTATTGTTGAGTCTAACCCTCTTTCTCCGAAAACATGCCATGATCCCGCAAGAATCGCGCCTTTGATCGATGGAGTTTGGTGAACGATTTTGCAAACGTTCTGTGTTCCCAAAAGGTTCACCTCATAAGCCATTTTCTTCTCTTGAGTTATCAGAGGTATTTGCACTATGGCAGTATGGATGACCAAGTTAACATCGTTCAGGGCCCTCTCAACATTGGCAAAGTCGATGACGCTGCAATGCGCATATTCAACCTTGTCCTCAAGAATTAATGGAGGAGCTTTCATGTCAACAACTTTGACTGCGTAATTACTGCTCAGGGAATAAGCAATTCTCGAACCTATGTAACCTGAGCCACCCACAACACCTATCTTAAACCTCGTCAAACGCTTCACTCTTCATTACAATTTTCTTCGAAAGATACGCGCCGGTCAGGCTAGCAACGTCTCATATACCTTCAAAGTCTCGCTTGTCATCCGGTCGACTGTGAATTCTTCCTCAACTTTCTTCCGGCCACGCAACCCCATTTTTCTCCCTAGACTTGGATCTTCGCATAAAGCCCTAATAAATCTTGCAAGCTCTTTGCTATTTTTTGGTCTTGATAGAAAACCATTTTTGCCGTGTTCAATTAGCAATGGCACGCCTCCAACATTGGTAGCTATGACAGGTTTACTGCACGCCATTGCCTCCAAAATCACCATGGGAAATACTTCATCCACTGTTGATGGAAGAACCACAGCCAGAGAAGCTTCGTAGAAAAGCTTCTTGAGCTGCATAGAATCAACATGCCCTGCAAAAATGACATCTCTACTGTCCCGAGCAACTCTTCTCAAATGATTCTCAAAGTCTCCTCGGCCTACGATTAACAACTTCAACTGAGCATATTCATTTCTCACGTCTTTGAAGGCTTCAATTAGATATTCTATCCCCTTGAAATAAGAAAGCCTTCCTATGTAAAGGAGAAAACTCCCTTCTTGAACGCCATATTTTTCGAGAACGCTAGTGTCAAAACGTCTAGTCATGTCCAACTCTTTGAGGTTGATGCCATTCGGAACAACCTGGATTTTGTTGGCGTCCACAAAGCTTGAGGTCATAATATCTCTTGCTAAGCTAGTGCTGGGGCAGATTAGTTTCTTCGACATTCTTGCCGTAGTAAAGTCAAACAGACCTCCGACAGGAGTCTTGAGCAAAAGGTATGTGATTCCATTCACTGTTTTGAAGCTGCTTGGCTGAATCCCCGTTTTCAGTTGCTTCAAATTTGAATATGCATGCAGCGTAGACACGGTTGGAGTTCCAAAACTGGTTATATTCGGGTAGGTTCCGTTCAAATGCACCAAGTCGAACTTGTTAACTTTGCTGAGAGCATGAAATAGGCTTTTAGCTCGCTCGAGGAAATACAAACGACGCCAATACAATCTTTGAGGAGTTAATAGTCGGTACGTTTTGTTCTCAGTGAAAGTTCTCTCTCCCCTGGTTATGACATGAACATCAATCTCACTTTGTCTAAGTCCTTCTACAAGATTGACTGCATAAGTTCCTACCCCGCCTTCGATCATGGGAGGGTACTCAAATGAAACAAAACAGACCTTCATGAAAAACACTGGCTCCACTAGTAAATGGATGCTGGCATTGTCACAAGTTCACGCAGACGGCTTGCTTTCTCTCCATAGCTTTCCTATTTCTGGGACCTTCTCCCATTTATGCTGCGATTTACCTGTAAGATGATACAATAATGCTATTAGCAAAATGAATTGGGAATCTAGGAAAGTTAGAATGAAATTCGTAAAGCTACTTCCCTTGATCGCCAAAGCAACCAAGCTTATCGCGACGATGGAAACGAGAATGACTATTGAAGGAGTGGCAAGCGTGAAGCAAATCAAAAAAAGACTGTAGAACAGGCAAGCCAGGAATGCAACTAACAAAACAGGCGAAACTACATGCATGAAGAATTCTGCTGGAAATATGACCATACCGTATTTCCCATACTTACGATTGAAAAGCATTCCCCTTTGTCTCAGGAATAGTTGTACTAGCCCATGTGCTCTGCGCAGTTTCTGAGCAAATCTAGACCTAGGCGTCGGAGGTGCGTACTCGTAAAATGACGCATTAGAATTATAGACACTTCTGAGACCTTTTTTCCTGACTTCAACTGCCAGATGTGAGTCGTCAGCTATGGTATCTTCGGGAATAGGTTCGAGCAAACTTGACCTGAACGCCATGAGGGGTCCGTTGAATATTGGTGTCGAATCGATGCGCGTTTCTCCGATTCTTAGGATGTCAAATATACTCCTGTAGGTTTTTTCGAATCCTGTCATCAAATTCTGATTTGGGTTCAGCAAAACCTGCTTTCCTGTCACGGCTCCTACGCTTGAATCAGAGAAACTTGAAACAAGCTTTCTTAACGCGTTTTTTCCCCAAACAGCATCAGCGTCTGTTATCACTACTATTTCTCCGGAACAGTATTTTTCGAAAACCAAGTTTAGAGCTGACGCTTTTCCTTTCCTTTCTCTCTGTCTAACTAGCCTTACGTTGAGGTTATTGTCTTTCACAAATTCCTTAATCAATTTAACTGTCCTATCCTTGGAAGCACTGTCAACAACGATTAGTTCAATCGATGGATAATCTTGTTCGATGAGATTAGTTAACTTCTGAACAATTGTGTCTTCTTCATTGTAGGTCGGAACCACGACTGAAATAGATGGCGTGAACCTTGTCTCCGTTATTTCGTTTGGCGTTTCGGCATTCTGCGATTTGGTGAACAGTAACAGAAAATAGCCCGTATAGAAAGCGAGTAAGCTGGACCCCAAAAGAATAGTCAGTTCTACAATCAAACGACGGCCACCGAAATTTTGGATTATTTTTCAGTATTGTCTGATTCCCTGCAAAATCTACACGCGCTTGTTAGAATCTGCATTTGCGATACGCGCTAGAGTCAGCGCGCCCTACATGCTTTCCATCATGATTCTCCTGAGAATCGTGGCTCCATGTCTCAGCTTTAGCTTCTTTTCACCAAGTCTGCGTCTGTAGTGTATGGGTATTTCTGCAATGTCATAGCCTTTTCTTTCGACATGATGGTTCAATTCAACCTCTACGTCGAACCCCTTCGACTTCGGTACCCAGCCCTTCAGGATTTCCCAGCGCACTACCCGTAAACCCGTTAGAGGATCACGCAAAGCTATACCATTCAACATGTTATGGCTTAACGCCAATAATCTGTTTCCAAAATAGAACATATTGTGCATCCAGTCTAAATGAAAATGCGAGTTAAACCTGTTTCCACATACCATACCTATCTGGGGATTCCCTTCTAGAATACTAATCATTCGGGGAAGATATTCCGCCGGATAAGTGTAGTCTGCATCCGTCAACACGGCGTAATCTACGTCAAAATAGACATGTTTAATCGCTTGTGCTATGGCGTCGCCTTTGCCAACCCCTTCCTGATAAATCACATCTGCATCGGCATTCTTGGCAACCTCAACCGTTCGGTCTTGGCTTTTGCCGTCAACTACAAGAACCCACGATTTCGCTAGATATTTGCGGAGCTCCGCTATCGTGAGTCCAACACCCTCTTCTTCATTGAGAGCAGCAATAATGGCCAACACAGGACTTCGATGGATCTCTCCGCGCATGGCAAACCCCAACACAAATGCAGCTCTGCATCTCTGTTTTACATTTCTTTCCTTCTTTATTTAAATGTTTAAGGAAGACTTTTCTATATTAATATTCTAGCACTCACGCAAAAATGTCCCACTAGGATAATCTGCATACTGCAAATATAGGAACTGTGAAGCTAACGGTTAGGCGCGCGCTTCTCAACGTTTCAGGCCGCTCTACTCTCGGCGAAAGTTGGCATTTGTGACTGAACAAGCACAGTAGCATTCGACCAGATTAATTATTTGCACGCGCGCTAGAATTATGAGGCAAATTACACGAAGCCTGCATAGCTAAGCAGTTGACGTCATGTTAAACCACAGGGCCACGAATCTATCGTTGAAACTGAAGCTGCCCGTCCCCGGGTCGTACAGCCAGAGTTCTGCGATGAGCTGGTAGTAGTATCTATTGTTCACGCTGTCCCACGCTGCAGTCTTATCCACTTGAATAGAGGCGCCATTAAGATTCATCTTGCCCGCAGAAGAAATGTTGTCCGTGAAGCTCACGTTTGAAAACGAGAAGTTCAGAGCCGTCTCCCAAGTCTGACCGTCCGTTAAGAACACTTCATAACGATAGAGTGCAGGCAACGAGCTGGGAATGCCAGAAGTGTCATTGGGCAAGGCTTCTGAACTGTTCCGCAACTTCAAAACGACCTCGTAGTAAGCAACACTTCCCAAATTGGCCTCAACCCCAAGATACACTGAATAATTCTCGTCTGCTCTGACATTAAATGGATAGCCCTGCGCCATGTGCCCAAGCCCCAATACGTACAACTGTGAAAACTGTTCCCCGCTTGGCCAACGGATAACCAACAAGGCTGAGGGTATGCTGAACAGAAACACTCCAATTATGCCCAGCGCAAAAAACACGCGACGGTAATCCTCAAGCGACCACATCACCCGACAACCTCCGGCACTCTGCCTAAGAGCTTATCTCTATAAAACCGCTTGTACCGGCGCCACAAGAAAAGCAACACAACTGCTAACGATGCAGAACCAACAACACTCACTAATACAGTCACCCACCAACGCGATGCGTGAGCCAAAGCGTCGTTCCTCAACGCACCAGCGTCCACAGCAAGGGCGTCCGCCAAACCCTTAACCGAAGCTGCCAAGCTAACAGCTTCCGAATAGTCTCCAGCATCAAGAGCCGCCTGGGCAGAAGTCAACTCGTTCCCCGCCCCGTCCAACCTGGCTATGAAGCCGCTCACATTCGCCCCAGCTTTTTCAGCATCCGAAACCGTTACAAATGCTGCTTGCAACGCGCGATTAGCACTTGCCACTGCGGCTGTAGCATCCTCAGCAGAAACGCCATAAACAAGTGGTAGACTAGCCAGCAAGCAAACTGCAATAGCCGCAACCGCCACGATCCTAACCCGAAACCGCAAGCCCAGACCTCTTCCGTCTCATAGTATCTGCGTAGACTCGAAAATGCAATAGCAAATAACGCAGAGAGCCTTATCAAATTATGCTTATCAAATCATGCTGAACTTCATTTAACGTTCAGGGCAAAGTTTCAGCAATACTTTCTCTTCCAGCTTGAAATGGTTAAGATGCTTCTCAACGAAACTCGCTCGCCTTGAATACTCCTTATAAGCCTGCAAGAACTCTCTCCCCTTATCCGTGAGCACGTAACAACGACCCTTCCGCTCATACAGAACGAGACTGGAACGTTTAACCTCAGCAAGATACTTCTGCAGAAGCTTATAACTCAAATTAGCCTGATACATAATCTGCGTCTTCTTAGCCCTGCCGTTAGCAATGTTCAACACATCAGCTATGATGTCAAATCTACTCCTATAACCCATACAAACCCCTCAAGACCAGAAACTGATAACTGAGCTATCCGAGGAAACTAAGAAAAACGAAAATCCGGGACAGTTGATCTATACGTGAAGCCAGCCTCTTCCGCCCTTTTTCAATTGCTGCGGCTTCTTCTCTTCCTCCGCCAAGTACCGTGCAAAACGACGGCCACTGGATCTGCCCTTCACCATCGAATTTTTGATGAACTTTCCCCAACCGCCAACCGCCGGACTCGGCGAAACAAACCTGTACACATCAGTCACCCCGTGCTCCTCCAGAATCCCCTTGAAACTTAACAACTTAAAGTTCCTAGTCGCCAAAATCACCGTGCCCTTCTCCACAAACAACGAGGAATAATCCTCGTTCGCTACGCCCTCAGCTCTGACCCTGTCGTCAAGCCGCTCCTTCCACAAGCGCTTCCACTCAACCCTTAACTCCTCAACCCGCTCAGCTTGACCCTTACTCTTTTCTTTTAAACACTCCACTATGCAATCCCTCCCTGACAGGAGCAGATAAGAATAGCCAACATCAAACCCACACTGCCCAGTCTTACCCCACACTTCCCCAAGTCACACGACAACAACCATAAAAAAACAGATATTTAAACAGTATTCTATAAAACATCTATGGAAATTTTCTAGAACAAAGTTCCACTCATTCTATAACACCAACCAAAAAACCTATAACAAGAAAAGAACCTTGAAACCCAAAGAAGACGTCAAACCAGCGGGACACACAGAAACCAGTCACCTTGAGCCTCAAAAAAAACACTTATTGGGCATTCCAAAAGAAAGGCTCTGAACATGAATGCAGAAGCGAGAGCTCTGGAATTTGTTAACTTTTCCTTGTCTTCAAACATTTTCAAGAACGAGTTTTCGCCTTGGCGAGATTTGAACAGTCAAAAAGCACGCTCTTGCCATGCCCCTGTTAACGTTATGCGACCTAGGAAGGTCGGAGCAGGTGCATCAGAGGCCCATTCTGGTCTCGTGACAGTTTAATTCGTGTCATTGTTACAGCCACAAACGCTGCCAAAACATTATCAACCCTGAGACAGTACTAAATCCGAAAACTTGATGGCACTACTTAGCGCGCGCATTACAACAATCAACGTCAATTCCCATGCTTTAGTTACAATTATGAGGTTACAATCAGTTACTTTCCCATTTTTCCTCTATTTCTGGAAAGACCATGCACAAGTATGGTCTTAGCGCGCGCGCTTCAGAAATCACGCTGTTCACGTGAAACAGGAAACACTGGTTGTACATCATTTCGGATATTACTACGGTAATGTCCGCGCGCTTATCGTATATGATATATAGAAGAATGTTTCATAAGCGTTAAAAGATCTTTTCCGGTACTATGATGTTGCACAGATGGTGCAGGCAATGTTGATGAAGGTTCTGGGCAAAAAACAAGTTGTTAGCTGTCTACTGCTGATTCTCTTCCTCTCGGTCTTTGTTGGATACAATTTTCAAAATGCTTCAGCAGCTCCCACTGTGGGCGCTAATATACGGGTGACAAACTTGTCCTCGAATCAAAATGAGCCGAGCGTAGCCGTCAACCCTACAAATACTCAAAAACTTGCCGTAGGATACAACGACTATAGTTCAGGCGGTGCATGCAGACTTAGCTGGTCTTGGTCAGATAACCAGGGTTCAACATGGACTCGTGGAGGTATTTTTTCCGTCTCAGGTTACAGCCGTGGCGGAAACCCTATAGTTGCATTTGACAGTGCAGGAAATTGCTACTACGCCGGAATGGTGTACAATCCGTACACTACGAGTTCAGGCACCTTTAGTCAAGATGGTAGCATCTTCTTGGCAAAATCGAATGACGGAGGACATACGTTCTCAGTTTTCCAAAAAACCGTTAGAGCGGGATCAGGAGTAAATCCTTCTCTTGACAGACCATGGATGTACATAAACCCTGCGAATAACTACATTTTTTTAGCGTGGACGAGACGAGACAACGCTTGGGCCGCATATCCGAATCAAGATATGACGATATGGCTCACGCGATCAACTGATGGGGGCGTCACCTTTTCTAATCCTATCCAAATCGGAAGTGATCTTCCCCCTGCATCAGACCCATATGCGGATCGGTGCCACGGAGTACAGATAGCCACGGGGGCAGGAAATACTGTATACGTTTCCTGGCATACTTCGGAGACCGGGACGCGGGGGACTTCAGATTGGAAGCCGCCCAAAATCTGGATTTCCCAGTCAACTGATGGTGGAGTGACTTTCGGTGCAAGCAACCTCGTTGCTACTAAGCAGAACAGTAAGCCGGCCTTGTTCATCAGCATGGCAACAGATCCTGCGAGTGGAAGGATATACATTGCTTATTGCGAGAGACCGACTTCCAGTGGAGACCTGGATATTTACGTTGCAACTGCGACTGCAGTAGCCGGGCCATGGACGATTAAGAGGGTTAATGACGATACTGTTGGTAATGGCGTGGATCAATGGTATCCGGTTCTCGATGTTGCGCCAAATGGCAGGGTAGACGCGATATGGTATGATTATAGAGCTGGCTCAAGCAACAGACATGTGTATTATAGTGCTTCATCAGACCGGGGCACTACGTGGGAGGCTAACACTAGAGTAACAGATACTTATGGACCCGCGGCTACTTATGCCGGTGACTATGTCGGATGCATAGCATCGCAAAATGACAGGGCTATTGCTGTCTGGGGAGACACTAGGATTTCTGCCGACAACCAAGAGGTCTACTCAGCGGTTCTCAGTATGCCTCCGGCACCTTCAGACATCATTGTTGATGATGTTAACGCGAATTTTGTGGGCACTTGGACTTCGTCCTCGACGATTTCTGGTTATTATGGTTCTGGGTACAGGTACCACGCAGCTGGGACGGGTGCTAACACGGCTACTTGGTCTTTTAACATTCCTACGGCTGGTTCCTGGCAGGTTTATGCTCGCTGGACAAGTGGCAGTGACCGTGCGACAAACGCAAAGTACACTATTTACCATGCGAGTGGTTCTACTTTGGTACAAGTTAATCAGGAGATTAACGGTGGGTCATGGCAGTATCTAGGTACTTACTCTTTTAACGTAGGGGCTTACAGTGTTCGTTTGTCAGATAATGCAAATGAAATCGTGATCGCAGACGCCATAAGATTGGTCTCGTCTTCGGCTACGTATTCTTTGAAGGTTAATGTCGTTGGTTCTGGTTCGGTGACTAAGAGTCCGGATCAGCCCTCGTATGCTTCTGGCATTGTGGTCACTTTGACTGCTAGTCCTGAGGCTGGCTGTGTGTTTAATGGCTGGAGTGGAGCTTTGACGGGAAATGCTAATCCGGCTACGATAACTATGAATGGCGCAAAGACTGTTGCTGCCACTTTCACTACGCTGCCATCAGAGATCATTGTTGATGATGTTAATGCGGTGTTTGTGGGTACTTGGACTTCGTCCTCGTCACCTTCTGGTTATTTTGGTTCTGGGTACAGGTATCATACGTCTGGGACGGGTGCTAACACGGCTACTTGGTCGTTTAACATTCCTACGGCTGGTTCTTGGCAGGTGTTTGCAAGGTGGACGAGCGGTACTAACAGGGCTACGATGGCGAAGTACACTGTTAACTATGCTGGTGGTTCGACTGTGGTGCAGGTGAATCAGCAGACTAATGGTGGAGTGTGGTTTAGCTTGGGAGTTTTTTCCTTCAACGTGGGCACTCGCAGCGTGGTTCTCTCGGATAACGCCGATGGGTATGTTGTCATAGCCGATGCTGTAAAATTGGTCCCGCGGGCGGCCGCAGCGCATATCTACATTGAGCATACTTACCGGGGAGATTTGGTTGTGGATATTGGTGTTGGCAACACGGCCTCACCTATCTGGTCAAGTCGGGTTTCAAACCGGCAAGGAGGAAGCGCAGACAACCTCGACCTAACCGTTGACTTGTCCGCTGCAACTGCTTATTTGCCTCCCTCAAACACTTACAGATGGTTCCTCAGAGTTTATGACGCAGTTGCTGGAGATCAAGGACGAATCACACAGTTCACAATAGTCTATCAGGGCATCACATACACTTCGACAGATGTTCCAGTCCCAGTTAACGACTTGAAAATAAGCTACGCCTACATACCAAGCGTTGCCCAAGCCCACATATACATTCAACACACGTATCGCGGAGACTTGATCGTGGACATCGGCGTTGGCAGCACGTCCTCACCACTGTGGATTAAGCGGGTGTGGAACGGAACAGGCGGAAGCCTTGACAACCTCGACCTGTACATCGACCTGTCAAGCGTAGTCAAGTACCTGCCTCCGTCGACTACCTACACGTGGGTGGTGAAGGTCTACGACCGAGCTGTCGGAGACACTGGCAAAATAGTGACCTTCACTATCACATATCAAGGCAAAACGTACACGTCGCCAAACGTGCCAATGACAATATCCGACCTCAAAACCAGCTACACATACATAAGAGGTTGAACTTCCCTGCCTTTCTTCCTCATTGAAAGTTGAGGTAAGCATGTTTGAAACTGATTTGCGTGACTACGCAGACAAAATGTCCGCTGAGCAAATACTAAGTGTATTTTCCGTTCATATACTGTAATACCTTCTGTTGTTCTTTCTTCGCTGTCCCCAGGTAACTGTCCAGAGCTGTCGTGCTTCGTATTCCACTGAAACTTCTAAGCCGCGTCAAGTTTGCGGTGGGATCCTGGACAATTTCTGTAAGTCTGTTCAACCTTAGAAAATGTGGATAATACTCTTCCCCCAAAACATTCTGTACTATTTCCCAGGCCTTCGTAGATTGAATATGCGGAAACACCCATCTGTCTTCTTTGACAATGCGTAGGCGCTTTCTGGCCGCATACGCGTAAACAGCCTTTTGACTGGGCTTGTTGTTAGAAGCCACTTGCACGGCTTTCGTAATCTTGTCCACTCCATACCAGTTCAGTGGCAACTCCAATGGGGGGAACTTCAGCTCCTCTCTTCTTCCTCTGATGAAAATCCACCACGAGACGTGTATCGGTTATCCTGAAGTCGCTTGCAACTCTCTCATATGCTTCGCTTTTTCTGACACCGCAATAATACAGCAGCCAGAAGAAAGCTTCATCTTTCCAAGGCAGAACCGCATTTACCACTTTCTGCTTGACAAGTGCAAACTGCAGCAATTCTTCTTTTTTTCCATGCTTGTACTTTCCCATTAGTTATCATGCCCAGTTTGCTTATGCTGAGAAATCTGAAAACCAGTGGAAAAAAGGGGAATTTGTGCGGGAGATATCTCCATTGTGGTAGGGGTTCAAATCCCACCCCCGCACTAGTTATCGATCGATCAAGCAGAGATTAGGGCTAAACTCTGAGACTCCACTGCTTTGTCAGAGAAGTAACAATCGACCTTCGGAACAGGCCACAAAATTTCTTTTTTCACGACCCAGCGGTAACAATTCGAGTTTTCGAAACACTTTTGAGGAATGTTGAAAGAACGGTGATTAGTTACAAGTGGAAGTGCGCGCTCACGTTTAACCTTCAGTAGAAGCGGTTTGAAACTAGCTGCTAACCTTGACATCTTCTTCCAGCAAGGCTACGCCAACCTCCACCCCGTCATCTCTCACAGTAGGACTTGTCGTCACCTGTCGGTTGCCCTGAGAACCCTTCCAATAAAGAACCCAACCGACCATCCAGAAAATCAGTGCAATAGGAAGAAGCAAAACGATAAGCGCTCGATTCCGCACACGCATGTTTCTACGCATGTTCAGAGGCTCCAGACGAAAGCCTACTAAGTCAACATATAACCTTTGTTAACATTCGCAGATATCTCCAGCTATTTAGCGCGCGCGCTGGAACATGGACGCGCTGGAACTACGTCATGAAGTGAAGTGAGGAATATTGTGTTGCCATTTCACAACCGTTCTTGCATCTTTGGACGTGCTCTCAATTTAGAGTGGCGCTTTTTCTCTGAAGCCCTATATTTTGTTTTTCGGTCATTTTCCAGCAACTGTTCAAGATAGTTCTTTCTGAGAATATCTGCCAAAATCAACGCTCTCACCTCATCGACTCCTCTCCCAGATTCAGAGCCGGCCATATCACTAACCATTGGAAAGTCTAACGCCATTTCAGATAAACAACCACTCTTCACACGTAACATATCAAAAAGCGATATGCGAATCTAACCATAGTTGCAACACACTACGAAAAACACAACCCAAAAACCTTCCAACTCAAACCACAACAAGAACAATACTCAAAGGAAACCTGTTACCAAACAACACTACCTCTGACGTCACCTACGCTCAAAAGGGTTATAGCGCGCAGTTATGGACGATTTGGCACGGGCTTCAAACCGATGTAACCCATTGGAACGCGTGCTTCACAGCGTTGGAAGCCTCGTTATCCCTTCTACATGGTCGAAATCCTCATCGAACGAGTATATCTCCGTCACGCCGTTTAACCTCATGACGTCCACAGCCAAAGCATCATTGGCTTCAAGCCTCAAATCATCCCCCAACTCCGCTGCAGCAAAATAAGCCTCCCTAGTCACACCCATTATTCTCACGTTGTCCAGCATGAACAAACCCCGAACAATCGGCGCCAGCTGATCCAGCGCCACACCGTGCTTCAGAATATTCACCATCTCTGACAAGTGAACAACAGTCATCATAACCTCCTCTTTCCCCTGAGACACATCACTGATAATCTTCTTAGCACACTCCTTCATCTGCCTCTCCTTCTGACTCAACTGCTTCTTCGGCCTATAATAAGCGTAGACGAACACGTTCGCATCCAAGAACCTCATGCACTCGCCTCATAAAACTTCTTCTCAAACTGCTTCCAACTTCCAATCGCCTCCACACCCAAATCAACCCTGTCAAAACTCTCAGTCAAATCAACACGACGCTTAGGAACAATCTTCAAATAACCCTTCCTCTTGATAACATACAACTCCCGACTCTCCCCAACCTCAGCCTCACGCCAATCCGCAGGCAAAATCAGACGCCCCTGAGCATCCAACTTCTTAACCTCAACACCACTTTCCAACCTTTCCACCACAAAACACTCAATCATGCCAAAATATAAACATTCCCCCAAAAACAAACAAACACAAACAAACCATCCCCCCAACCAACAAAACCGCCCAAACCCTCCACCAACCCTCACACCCACCTATTCCACATCGACGCACGACAAAACAACATTACAACTAACGTAAAAACATAGACAGAGGAGGGGTCATCGTTGAAACGTTCCAGCAGATCAACGATGACACATCACAACTAACGCAAAGCAAGAGGAAAGGGCGATCAAGAGAAAGTGGTGGGCTGCCCGTCCCCACACCCAAACGGGTTCAAGTCCGCACTATCAGGGGATGAGAAAACCATTCGCGCGCGCCTTAAGAGTTCAGCCCCGGCTTCTCACCTTGTTCGTCTGCCGGTTCAACGGTAACTTCGAGGACAGAGCCTTCCAGGCCTCCTTCTTCACCCGCCTGCAGAAGCTTAAAAGCCAATTTTGGAATTGTCAGGCGACCGTCTTTCGTCATCCTCGCAAGAAACCTCTCGTCAACGAAAGAACCCGCAATCCTAACATCGACTTTCAACACCTGATTCGCCTCCATCCTGTACTGCCAACGAAACAACCTGGGAATCTGAACACGGTTTCCCCTCCGCAACACAGCTTTGAAACATACAGACTCAGTCAGCGGCAACGATTCACACCTTTCCCATACGATTCACGCCTTCCCGCGTCAATCCCAGACGTGGACCAAGCATGACTTAAGGCTTACCATTGAAAAGAAGCCTAAAACACCCTTTCCAAAAAGAAAGAAACACAACACTTCCTCTCACGTCGTTCAGGAAGCGAAAGCACGCGCAGTAACGGTTCTGAACCCAAAGTATGATGGGGCTGCCCGGATTTGAACCGGGGTCTATAGCGCCCGAGGCTACAAGCCTAGACCAAACTAGCCGACAGCCCCTTCTAAAAGGCCTCACCCTTTCCTATTTTCAACACCATAAAATAAGCCTATCCTAACGCCTTTAAACAGGAACCCCCAGAATACTACACCCCACAAGCTGAGAGGTTCGAAACAACCCTTGTCCAGCAGCCCCCGCGCCCACGGAATCAAAATTCTCAAAGCAGTCAGCTCACCGTTGAGGCTGCAAATCCTAAACCTCCTCTTCGACAAAGGCCCCCTCAGCTACACAGAGCTGATGAGCAACCTCAAAATGAACCCAAGCCGAGACGCAGGCCGATTCGCTTACCACCTCAAATTCCTCCTCAAAGCCGACCTCATCGAAGCCATCGTCACCCAAAAAAAATACTCACTAACCGACCTAGGCAAAATGGTCATCGACGTAGCCGACAAAATCGACAAGAAAGCCACCAAACCCAAAAACATACTTGTCCGCGCCAGCAGATCAGCCATAGAAGAATTCGACGCCAACCGCATAGCAAACACCCTCATAAAAGAAGCCCGAATGCCCCCCGAACAAGCACAAAAAGTCGCAAAAGAAGCCGAAACACAACTCCTCAAATCCAAAACCAAATACCTCACCGCCCCCCTCGTCAGAGAAGTCGTCAACGCCATCCTCATCGAAAAAGGCCTAGAAGAATACCGAAACAAACTCACACGACTCGGCATACCCGTCCACGACGTCACCAACCTCCTCCACACAACACAACAATCAACAAGCCCGCTTGAAGCAGCAGGAGAAACAGTCTTCAAAGAATACACCCTACTAAACGCGCTGCCAAGAGACATCGCAGACGCCCACCTCTCAGGCGCCCTACACATCAACAACCTCAGCACATGGCTCCTCAAACCCACAGAAACCGTGCACGACACACGCTTCTTCCTACAAAACGGCCTCAACCTAGAAACAATCAACCCCACCCAACCCAACCAACCACCACCCCACACCCTCGAAACAGCCCTAGCCACAACATTCAACGCGCTACTGCACTCAGCAAACGAAACAGAAACAACACAGACACTAGAATACTTCAACACCTTCCTCGCCCCATACACCAAAAACCAAAAGCCCGAACAAACGAAAGAAGCACTCCGCCAGTTCATCGCCAACATAAGCCAGCACACGGACGCAGCCATAGCCCTAGAACTCACAACCCCAAAATTCATAGCAGAAAAAACGGCCATAGGACCCCAAGGCAAAATGGGCAAGTACAAGGACTACCTGGAAGAAGCCCAAACGCTGGCCTCACTCCTCATCGAAACCCTCAACGAAATGACCCAGCAAAAACCCTTCGCCAACCCCAAACTCATCGTCAAAATCCGCCAGGAAACCTTCAAAGACGAACGCGCAAAAGCCCTGCTTCTAAAAGCACACGCCTTCGCCGCCAACAATGGCACACCATACTTCGCCGATCTGACCGAAAAAAGCCAAGAACAAACCGTCCACACCCCATCCGGCCTCAAACTCGACCCAGAACCGAACGGCGACTGGGAAATCGACACCCTCCGCACAGGATGCCTCGGCATCGTAACCGTAAACGTGCCACGCGCAGCCTACGAAGCGGAAAAGGACAAAACACGCTTCTACGAAACGCTCAAAGAAAGACTTGAAATGGCCGACCGCGCACTCGAAATCAAACACCAAACCCTCCGCCAGCACGCGAAAAACTTGCTCCCGTTCCTCAGCCAGAGCAGCAACGGCGACCAATACTACAGGCTCGAAAAAACCCTCCACATCATAAACCTCGCCGGACTCACACAAGCCGCCGAAGCCTTCACCGGCAAACCCATCCAAGACGATGCAGCCAAAACCTTCCTCACAGAAACAACACAGAACATCAAAGGCTCAATCAGCAAATTCGGCAGAAAACGCGGAAAACACCTCCAAACAGCAACACTTCCAAACCCCGAAGCAGCTACAAGGCTAGCACAACTCGACATCGAAAGATACGGCATCGGCAAAATCCGCTACTCAGGCACCAGAGACAGACCCTATTACACCACCATAAACAAGTTCACACTTCAAAACCTCAACACCCAACAAACCTCACAAAACATCCCTGAACAACCGCAGACAAGCGGAAGCCTCACCATCATCGACCTCGACGAAACAACACCTACCGCTGAACAGCTTCTACAAACGACCACGCAGCTGCTGGAAACCCAGAAACCAAAACTGTTCACCTACAACAAAAAAACAACCTACTGCACAAACTGCAAAAAAACCTGGCCAGACCTAAAAGCGAAATGCCCCCAATGCAACGCCATCAGCACACTCATCCACTACGACCGCTACAACGAAACCTAACCCGCACCTGACCACCCACACAATATGGCAACATAAATCCCAAATTTTGTCCCATCCAGCGATGAACATTAATAGGTAAAGCTTAGGCACGGCAAAGCCTTTAACTACAGCTTCAAACGATACATGAACTATCAAAGAGTCGTGAGGAATAATGATTAGACCTTGGAATATCCTACTTCCAGTCCTCCTCTTGCTATCTCTCATGAGCGTAACTGTGGTTCACGTAAACGCGCAAGCGGACCAGATTCAGGCGGAAATACTTCCATCACAAGGAGGAGCCAACACAACCATCCTTCTCAGATTCACCTCGCTGAATACCAGCGTGCAAAATGTGCAGTCAGCCGACATTTTCTGGGACAACACCACGATAGGCCTAAACCAGCAAGGTATCCCCGGAGCAAGCGGCACGTCCGAGAACTACAATATAACCGTGCCAACCGAACCACCATTCTCCGACATAGGAAACCACACAATCCGAGTCGACTCAAACGTCATTCCTTATGGTCAAGTGACCTTTTACTTCACCTTCAACATAACAGAATTCGTCCCATCCCCCGAGTACCTCGCCCTGAACGACATATACAACTCGTTATTGGCCAACTACACCAACATCCTCGGCAACTACACGCAGCTGCTAGCCGACTTCAACGAATTATCCGCAAACTACACGACACTCTTGGCCGAACACAACAACGATACATTAAACTTTAACACGCTGACCTCCCAATACAACGGGCTGTGGATCAACTACAACTCGCTCTCAGCTAACTACAACCTTCTCTCAACCAACTACGGCAACCTAACAACCGCCCTCGTCTCGCTCTCATCAAGCTACAGCGGCCTCCAAGCAAACTTCCAAACCCTAAACACCAGCTACGCTACCCTCCTGCAAGACTACAATCTACTCAACTCCAGCTACGTCGGCCTACTGTCAAACTACAACTCCGTAGTAGGCCAAATGGAACTCAGCAGAAACCTCAACTACGTCCTCATCATCACAACGATTGCCCTAGCAATAACAGCCTTCTACTTCGCATCAATAAAGCCAAAACGCACGCAAAAAATCAGATAGGATCTGCTACAGTCAACATTACGTCATCCTGTTTGTTCTAAGCCTCAAAAAACATCACAAATTGAACACTCAAGGGCAGAGCATCACGAGTCAGCATCAAACTCTAAGCATTCGTGCAAACGCCTTGAGAGCCTAGCTAACGGCGCCGAGTATGAGCGCCAGCAGTGCCATGCGCACGACTATGCCGTTTCGCACCTGCTGGAAGTATCGGGCGTAAGGCGTTTCATCAACTTCCGGCGCAATTTCATCCACTCTCGGCAATGGATGCATCACAATCAAATTCTTCTTCGCCTCATTCAAACCCTGCACGTCCACGCGGTAACAACCCTTAACCTTCATGTACTCCGCCGGATCGGGAAAACGCTCCTTCTGAATCCTCGTGACGTACAACACGTCCACCAGCGGAACAATCTTCTCCAAACTCGTCCGCTCAGTAACCGCAATGCGTTCCTTAATCGTCTGCAACACCTCCCGCCGCATACGCAACGTCTCAGGCGAAACCAAAAACAACTCAATATCATACAAACTTAGCGCATAAGCCAAAGAGTGCACCGTCCGCCCGTAACGCAAATCACCCACCATAGCCACTTTCAACCCGTCAACCTTCCCCCGCTCCTTCACCATAGTGTACAAATCCAACAACGCCTGAGTCGGATGCTCCTCCGCACCGCTCCCAGCGTTCAGTATGGGCACATTGGAAAACTCCGCCGCCAGTCGGGCAGCGCCTTCCAACGGATGTCGCAATGCTATGACATCGGCATAGTTCTCCACCGTCCGCACCGTGTCGGCAAGGTTCTCACCCTTCTTAACCGAGGCTATCTCGGCCTCCGCAAACCCAATCGTCGAACCTCCCAATCTCTGCATCGCAGACTCAAAGCTTAACCGCGTGCGCGTGCTGGCTTCGTAAAACAGTGTGGCCAAAATCTTGCCCCGCAGCAAGCGCGAACCCTTCGCAACCACGGGCTCCATCGTCCTCGCAACTTTAAACACGTAATTGATCTCTTCGCGAGAAAAATCCTTGATTGAAATGATGTCTCTGCCCTTGAAGCCCACTCAGACACCCACAACCACTCATCACTACCAGTAAATAACTCTTGTCAACAGAGAAAACCGGACAGGCAAACGCCAAAAGCTAGGGAAGGGTCGGGGCGTGCGCGAAGTTTTTTATCCGTGTACTCCGTATAGATGGTTGTCTGAGGGTGAGTGCCAGCGTGAGCGAGACGGAGTTGCGTGTTTCCAAGATTCGAGACGGCACAGTGATAGACCATATCACCGGCGGCCACGCGTTAGACGTCGCGAAGATTCTGGGCATAACAGGCCGCGAGAAAGGCCCCATAACCATCGCCGTGAACGTGCCCAGCGGAAGGTACAGGACGAAAGACATCGTCAAGATTGAAGGTAGAGAACTCAACCCCCAGGAAGTGCACAAAATCGCCCTCATCGCACCGCACGCCACGATTAACATAGTCCGCGATTATAAGGTGACCAGAAAACAGGAGGTCAAGCTGCCCAAAACTATTGAAAACATCATTCGATGCGCCAACCCCGCGTGCGTAAGCAACAGCAACGAGCCCGTGAAAGCCAGGTTCTACGTTGAAAGCGAGGATCCCCTGCTGCTCAAGTGCCACTACTGCGGCAACATCATCGAGAAGAAGGACGTGCTGCAACAGTTTTAGAGTTCAACAGTCTTAAAGTTTAACGTTTCTGCAGTTGCTTCGAAACGTTTATATCATGTGCCAGAATAGTCTATAGACTGATATGTCTGCGTACAGACATATTGTATCCGTGCACAACACGTATACACCAGGTGAAAAAACATGTTTGAAATCCTCACATCCAATCTTCAAATCATAATGCCCACGCTCTGGGCAGGCCTAGCAGCCTACGCAACCTGGTACTTCGCCCGAGCAAAACGCTACTCTCCCTTGACGGCCACCGAGGCCAAACAGCTCTGGATGATCCACAGACACGACGCCAGCTGCAACAGCAGGAAATGGCGGCAAATCAAGCGAGAAAAGCTAACGGTGGGCTTTCAATGCGAGTGCGGTTACACGCATGTACAGAAAAAACCACTCGTGGCCCACGCACCCGCCTCGCTCCAGACACCCCAGGTTTCAGCCTTCGACAAGCTGCACACATCACACAAGTCCACCTAGACGCTCAACAACGGCGCAACGCCCCACCCTCTCACGCGTTCAGCCCTCGCGGAGCTCATCGGGGTTGCCCAATCGACGGTAGGCTTCCCTGAGCAGACGAAGATAGTATCTGCTACCAAGCCTTGGGCCTCTGCCGATTCCTGGACATTCCAGAGTGCAATGAAAAACGTATCTGCCATCTGCGGTTGTCAGTTCAAACGGGTAGAACCTGCAGACAAGGGGCCTCACTGAGTAGACCGTGCACTCCGTCCCCTGCAGGAACGAACATCTGCCGTAGGTTTTCTTGACTGCATACGCGTATGGCGCATGGTTTCTGATGCTCACCGCGAAAGTGCTGACGAGTTTACCTGTGGCTTTCGCGATTGCCCTGGCTTCTTCCCTCAGCATGACGATGCGTCTCTTACGGTCCCCGGTGTCGCAGCAGCACAGCACACATCGTGTGCATTCAAAACGCACGTTTTCGGGGTAGTTGAAATCCGCTGTCTTCCGCGTCAACGAACCATCACCGTGTGCATGAACCTCAGCGTAGCCTGCAGTTCCCTTTTTCTGGTCTGCCGCCGTCAGAACCATGTCGACTGGCCGATTTATCCTTTCGCGCACAAGTTAGCGTGCAGGGCATTTTACGGTCGCGCGCACTATTACTTGTATCAACACAACTTTACAATACAACATTACAACTGACGTACAAAGCAACATTACGTCTGACGTAAAAACATAGACCGAGGGGGGTCATCGTTGAAGCTTTCCGGTAAGACAACGATGCTCCACGATATTGAAACTCAAAAACATGAATAGAGCACTCATAAAGCGCGCGCGACTTTGGAAAGCGCAAAGACGAGACAGGCGAAAAGCAGGATTATGGTAGGCGAAAGAAACAGGCCGGAGTATCCAAGACTCGTTCCCAAGATAAACCCGCCGACTATAGGACCGATCGTCTGCCCAATATCCATCATCGTGTCCAAAAACCCCGTTGAAGTGCCAACGAATCTGCTTGGCGCAAGCTCCGTCATCAAAGCGGGCGTTGACGCAGTTGCTGTAGCGAAGCCGAACCCATAGATCAGCGACAGCAGCAGAAGAGTTGGAAAATCGGAGAAATATGGCATCGCCACCAATGGAACAGAACAGATTATCAGGCCTGCAATTATCGGTTTTCGTCTTCCCGTTCTGTCCGACAGTCTGCCCATGTAGGATCTGGCGAACACGGCAAGTACAATAATGCTGCCCGTGACAGCGGCTGTAGAGAAGAAGTCAAAGTGCAGGGTATCCTTCAGATAGCCAGACAAAAAGTAATCCACTATGCCGTACGAGTAGTACAGGCTAGCCTGAACAAGGCTCACTATCAAAACCGCATGATTCTTGGCTAAAGTGCCCCATCCTGTATACATCTGTCTCAGAGCGCCTCTGTCTTTAACCGCGGCAACCTTGTGCGGTTTTTTCTCAGCCAGAAACAGCAACGCCATAATAAAAGCAGCCAACCCGGAAGCTCCAACCGCCAAGAACATGACATGATAATTGTACAGAGGGTCCGAAATGCTCGCGGTGCTGAACAGTATGTATCCGCCAAGGAAAGGCGCTATGCTTCTCCCAACGTACGTCGCAGAAGTAAACAGCGAAATGCGTTCACCTCGCCTGGCAGGAAAAGCTTCAGCCATCAAGGCTTCTGCCACAGGAACGAAAATGGCTGTTGCAAACCCGTGATAGAACCTGACGAGCGTCAGCTGCCACCAAGTTGATACGAAGAGGTAAAGGAAAGGTGCACTTGCAAACACGAAGCCAGACGCTAGCAGAAACTTTTTTCTGCCGTAAATGTCAGAAAGCGAAGATGCCGGCAAGCTTACAAGAATACCGGGGATAGTTGAAGCTGCACCGACGAAACCTGACCAATCAGACGGCGTTTGAAGCGCACTAGCGAAGGGGTTGAGCAGAGTCTTGGACATTGTCGAACTCAAGACTGCAAAGAGCCCCATGATGCAGAGGATCCAGAAAATACGTTTCTCAACTCCTCCAGATGTCACAGTCATAATGCAAACCAGCTTCAAACCTGTTTAATCTCGCTTGCTAAAATGCAACTCCACTCGGCTATGTTTCTTTCGCTGAACCGCGCCTAGACACCAACAATTCACGTTAAGCTTATACATGAAGATATCGTACTCAGCAAAGTAGTCAATCGACCTGAGTGAGAACGATGAAATGGGTCACACGAGAATACGTGCACGTGAACAGAACCGCCTGTCCATGGCGCATAAAACGATTCATAGATCCTGAAGCCCAATTCCTCTTCGTTCCCGCGGAAAAAATCGAAGATATCATCAAAAAAGAGAAGGCAATATCCTACGACGCGCCTGACGTGGAGCTTGGACACCATGGAGACAAGTGCAGTTTCGACGCAATAATCGAGAAGTATAAGATAAAGGATCCTGCGGTACTCGAATTGGCAAAAATCGTGCGAGCAGCAGACACAGACAAAATGGAGACAGCACCTGAAGCTGCCGGGTTGGAAGCAGTCATGACCGGTTTCGGAATCAGGTCAAAGGATGACTTTGAAACCATTGCCAAAGCATGTCCAGTGTACGACGCGTTCTATACCGCGTGTAAACTGAGACTGATTCGCGGGAAATACAGGGAAGAAATCGAGAAACTTGATAGAAGAGAACGAAGGATATTCTTTAGAAGGAAACTGGCGGAGTAGACAAGCGCGTGCTTGAAGCATCGTTGACCAGTGGCGGGCTTTCAACGATGACCCCCCTACCCCTATTATTTTGTAACAGATGTAATCTGTAATTGTAATCTGTTGTAACACTGAGTGGTCGATTCATTGCCTTTTTGGTAACGTCGATTGTGACATTTGTCTAGTTGCAGTTATTGATGAGCCCAGCTTGTGTCTGTGGTTTGATGTAATTTTGTATTGTGAGGTTTCATTGTTGACTCTGCCTCCCTTTTCTGGTAACGTTAGAGGTAATGTTGTTCGGCTACAGTTCTCGAAGAAGCGGAGGCTTGTGTCGCCAGATGGTTAGGGTGGGGAGGATATTGGTGCGCACTTTACGTATGTTGAGTACTTGCCATTTTCCAGATGGCTTCCTGCATTGCCTCACCACGCTTTATTCCGTAGTAAATCCCTGCAACTCTTGCAGCATATGGTATTAGCAATCGGTTTACAAGCTTGTAAAGGACAGGGTTGGTGATTCTGTTCTCGAGGAAGGTTTCTCGCCAGATTCTAACGTTGTATTCCCAGCAGCGAGTGAGAAATTCCCACCGAATCTTGGAAAGGGAGTCAAGTTCGGCTCCACGTTTGTTCATCAATAAGCAGTTTTCAAGCGGCACGAAAAAGAGGGGAACATAGAAAGCATCATAGTCTTTCAGATCGTCCATCAGTTCAAGTGTCTCGACAACATCTTCTTCTTTTTCGTCGGGGAGACCTATGATTAACGTGGCAAGAGGATACCAATTATTATCGTTCAGTATTCCGAAGGCTTGAGTGACAACTTCTTTCCACTGTTCAGGCTTGAAAGGCAGAGGTTTCCCAGCCATGTACTTCTTCATGAGTCTGACACTTCCGGTTTCAATTCCTGTTTCGGAAGTCACTATCCGCTTATTCCCATGGTTATACCAGTTATGTTCAATGAGAATCTCTGCCACCGCCTGAACCAGAGAAGGATCATGAACAACGGGAGCCAAAGACATGTGTGAAGGCTGTATCGCCTTGACCCCAGGATAGTCTGCTATGTTCTTGACAAGTTTGAGAACGGTTTCCTTGTTCGGTATGAAGCTTCTGTCTTTCGAACCGTACAAAAACAGGTCCTCAGTAATTAGTGTGATACGAGAGGCTCCTTCGCGAACAGTGACTTCCACTTCTTTCATGACGGTATCAAGAGGCACATCAAACTTGTCTTGCATCGTGGGTGTGCAGAATTGGCAATTCCGACCACAGCCTTTGGATATCTCTACGCCTCCATGAATGGCGGCATGCTTGATCAGAGGCGCACTTTGGTGTCCCAACCCCTTTCCAGAACGCACTGTCCTAGGCAAGGCTTCTCCACTGACCGCTTTGTCGAAAACATCGATGATTGCCTCTGCGGCTCCGCCGATGAGGACGCAGTCCACTCCATACCTGTCCGCCACTTTCTTTCGCTGAAGCTGCCAAGAGCCGTAGCCCCCCACTATTACCCTGGGTCTGTACCTCTGAATGCTTCGGTGTCTCACCAACGCTTCGAATTCAACAGCATTCATTGAAGCCCCACCACCAATCAGCGAAGAATATGTTTTGCTGACGTACCCCATTCCTGTCGGATCCATCGTAGAAATACCAACAACCTTCGTGTCTGGCCCCACGAAGTCATCGAGTCTCGATGGATGAACTACTGCTACATCTGAAGGCGAGAAACCATTTTCCAGCAAAAGGGCTTCAACTTTTCTCAGCCCGTAGGGTGCGTACTTGACCTGCCCATCGCCGTTGCTTTCAATGGAGGGATATAGAAAGGTTCTTAGAATCCAGAGCGGTATAGGGCCTTTCGCAAACGCGGCAACAAAAGCGACAAATGGATTGTTATAGTAATCGCTCATTTCAGTAGCTGAGGAAGTCAAGACAATTTTAGTCCCTGAACCGCTCGTTTCTTTTCCCTCATTCACAAAGAGACTCAGAGTTTCTCACTCATGTTATTTAGAACTATCGGAATCGAATCAGAAATAACAGCGAGAAAGCCCGTGAGTGTGGCGCCGCCGATAGGACTTGAACCTATGACCGACTGGTTAACAGCCAGCCGCTCTACCTGGCTGAGCTACGGCGGCTCTTCTTGGATTTACAAGCTTTGATTTTTGTGGTGGTATTTAAGTCTGCCCATAGAAAATCGATGTCAGCCCTCACAGTTTCACGTCTATGCCCGCTTGTCTCATCTTGTACTTTGCTATCCGTATGAACAATCTGTAGAAAGGACTAATGACGCGTTCCCTCCAGCTGCTTGAGAAACCCATGCTTATCAGGTTGCCAAGCCAGTGCATATCGTGTTCTACACATTTTGTCAACAGCTCGTAGTGCAGCCTTGTCATGTGCGTGTCTTTGAACCAGTCTTCGTCTTTCAATCTGCCCATCGGAACGAAGAACAGCGGGACGATCAAGCTCCTGAAGGCTTTCAAATCGTCCATCAATTCTATCGTCCTAATCACATCATTCTCTGTCTCCTCTGGAACCCCTACGATCAGCGTACATGCAGGAACGAGCTTGTTATCATGCATCAGCGCCATACCCGTTCGGACGACATCGGGCCAGTCTTCTGGTTTGAAGGGATGAGCTTTCGCCGGCATGATTTTCTCGGCGAGTTCCGGCGAGCCTGTTTCCAGCCCTATCTCGACGCCCCACCAAGGCTGTTTCTGTCTTATTATTTCAGCCACTTTTTCGAAGAGTTTGGGCTTTGAGGCCACGGCCGCCAGTGAACAGTGACTCCAAGAAATGCTGTTGCATTTCTTGAGGACCGCTTCATTGAGTTTGAAGAGTTTCTCGTCATCGGGCTGCGTGTTCTTTGAGCCATAAAGCATCACATCGTCCGTGTGAAGAACCACCGCTTCAACGTTGGCTTTGCGGTTCACTTCCACCTCCCTAAGTATCTTATCCATCGGATACCATCGCAAGGGTCTGAGAGTTACACTACAGAAACTGCAACCGCGGCAACATCCACGGCCAATCTCCACCAAACCGTTGACCGAAGGCCCGACGATTTCTGGTATTTCGTCCAAGCTCGGCGTTTCTTGAACGCTGGTCTCATAGCTGGCTGGCAAATCTTCACCGTTAACTGCTGCTTTGAAAATTTTCCCAACGACGTTTTCAGCCTCTCCATCAATTATGCAGTCTATCCCGTAATTCTTCACGAAGTTTGGTCTGTACCGCATCTGCCAAACACCTGGGCCGCCAACAATGATTTTCAGGCCCCGTTTTTTTGCCTCTCTGATTTCTGCGGAACCCATGAGCTCGCGAAAGTGTCTGGCCAAGAACGGTTCCTTCTTCATAACGGCAGCAAGCGTGCTTGATGCCGGGCCCAAACCGAAAGGATCCATCACATGAACACCGAGCACTCTCGCCTCTTTGAGGTATGGTTTGAGATGGTCTGGCGCCACGGTTGAAACGTCAAAACCTTCTTTCACAAGCTGCGCCTCGATTTTTCTCAACCCATAGGGCGCTTCAGCTGGCACCCCCTTTCTGGTCTTGATCGCAGGAAAGAAGAGCTGTTCATAGAAGAAATCAGGAATAAAGTTTGAGGGCGCGCATGTTCCGAAGCCCAAGAACTCGTTACGATGATAATTACTCATGAGAGTGCTGTCGGCAGTCAAAATTATCCTTTCTTTCAAACACACCGACCCTCTGAGGAATTAGCGACTGTGCTCACTTTAAAAGGTTCGCTCAGACTATTCAGCAGATCTTCTGATTTCAGCCAGAAGAACCTATTACTTGAACTGGCAGGAAGACAAATTAGATGGAAATAACAGACTGGCAGATGGTGACAAATTGACTGAGGAAAAGAAATACGCGGAGAAAGATTGCCACAAAAAGCTTGCAGTCGATTGTTTCAGCCTTGTCTGGACTCTCATGGACAAGAAGAACAGAACGAAAGATGAAGAGGACAAGATGATTCATGCAGCTCACGCGTCCCGTTTTCATTGGGGAGAAATAGGAACACCTGTTGAGCGTGAAAGGGGCGAATGGCAGATTTCTAGAATGTACACCGTTGTCAACATGCCTGCGTCAGCACTTTACCACGCTAGGAGGTGCTTGGAAATCTGCAAGGAAAACAACATCGCAGACTGGGACATTGCCTTTGCATACGAGGCAATGGCAAGGGCCTGTGGGGTTAGGGGACAAAAAGCAGAGTGCGAAAGATACGTTGAAATGGCAAAGAAGGCCTCTGAACAAATCAGAGAAAAGGCAGATAAAGACTACCTATTCAGCGAACTCAAAACAATAAACTGGTAAATCAAGAATCACATATTACCATTGAAATATGATCCAGACGCGCACTCGCGGAGCAAATTTTCCAGGTCCATGATCTTGGGACTTGGTACGAAGCATCATCGTGAATTGATGACGCTCTTGAGGTTGGGATAGGGCGCGTGCAGGGGCTGAATCTGTACGTCCATGATGTGGGCTTATTAGTCTTAAGAAACTGCTCTTAGTAAGGGGTATGGTTTGAGTTGGCTGAGGTTAAATATGAGCGGGAGCAAGCTGTTGTCATCACTGCGTACCGTTCAGGTCGCCGATATTGTTTGTCACAAGCAACACAGATATTGAAAATGACCTGAAGGCCAAGACGTTTTTTGCTGCGCATAAGAAGAAATGGCGCGGTCTCATCAGAGTCCGGGAGCCCAACGCTTCGCCCGAGAGATAGCAAAAACTCTTATTCCATGTAATGCAAAAGCTATCGTTAAAGGAAAAAACGTTTATGAAAAGAATCCACGTTGTAGCTCAGACGCTTATCGTTGTACTGGTCTGCGCGACGTTATTTCCCATCATAGTAAGACGCGCATTCTCATCGTCACCAGTCTACATGAGCATCGAACCGAAAGCTGTAGCGCCGCTGACTGACTTGAACTCGAGTCTCAATGGTTTAGAAGTTCCGGCAACGCCATCGGCGGTCGGCGACAACTTCACTGTTGAAATTCATCTTCGTAACGCCACGACTGCAAATGTCCCATTTGGGGTAAGTGGCATTGAAGTTCACTTCTATTTTGGAAACCTCTTGAACTATTGTTCACCGACGGGATTCACGGACTATCTGGGCACGACTGGTGGTGCATTGAGTGACTCAGTGCTGTACGGGGTCGACCCCGGCTTCTATGCTACAGATGACTCCGCGACTCCAGTTCACGCTCCACCATACACGGGTGCCGCATACTACAGGGTTTCTGCAGCGTCTTCGGGCGCGGTGTGGAACGGGCAGGATGGAATGGTTGCAAACGTAACTTTTAAAATAACAAAGCAGCCACAAGCAAATGAGTCTAGGGTCAGCCTACCTCTTGACTTCAGTTTCACCGATGTTGAGACCAGCTACATACCAAACCCGCCTTATTCGAATGCCACGTTGCCCACGCCAGCTCCACACGAACGCGCGTCAGGAAGCTTGGTATTTGACAGTCTTTACGCACCTCCAGTTAGCTACAGTCTAGCAGTTCAGGAGACCCCTGAAGGGTCGGGAACAGTAGAAGTCAGAGTTGGCGGAGTCACTCAGACACTTCCCTACACTTTCCCGGCCGGAACAGTTGTTCAAGTTGAGGCAACGCCCACCACTGGTTACAGTTTTTCAAACTGGACTCTTGACGGTGCAAATGGTGGTTCTGCAAATCCAAATAACATAACCATGAACAGCAACCATACAATCGCGGCTAACTTCATTGCCAGTCTTCCACTACCTACTCTGCTTCCTGTCACTCTGACTGCAGAGCCGAGACCTTTGCTGCCGCTTGCAGACGCCAATTCCAGCCTCAACTCCTTGGAAATTTCACCCACGCAGATAGTTGTTGGAGACAGGTTTGTCGTCGACCTTCGTCTGCACAATGCCACACAAGACAACGTTCCACTTGGACTCGGCTCCATTGAGGCCCACTTCTACTTCGGCAACGTTACGGATTATCTGCGGCCGGTAAGCTTTGCCAACAAGCTCGGAGCTTCTGACGGCGTGCTCAACCCTGCAATTCAATTCAGCGTCCTTCCGAAATTTCACGACATGCACGGAAACGCGATGAACCCGCCGTATGACAATGCGGTAAGTTATGACGTCGCAGCAAATTCAACAGGAATGGGCTGGAACGGCATTGACGGTCTTGTAGCGGAGTTGACCTTCCAGATCACAAAGCAGCCTCAGTCTTCTCTGGGGGAAAACAATGTGAGCTTCCCCATGGATTACACTCTCACAAGCTTGAATGATTCCAATAAAGCCAGCATATTACACGATTGTGTGAACGCAACCATAACGCTCGATAGTGTTGCTGAGGAAATTGCGGTCACGAACGTCACGCTGGCGAAAACCGTGGTCGGGGCAGGATATTTGATGAACATCAGTGTCACCGCTGCAAACGTAGGCACCGTTAGTGAGGATTTCACAGTCACCGTCTACGCTAACGCGTCGGTCATAGATTCACAGACAATTTCGTTAACAGGCGGAAATTCAATGACTGTGATGTTTGTCAGAAACACCACGGGCTTCGCAAAAGGATATTATACTATAACAGCCGTGGCTGAAACGGTTCTCGGCGAGACGAATACCACGGATAACACGTATAACGCAGGCTCAGTCACGGTAACGATTCAAGGGGACATAGACGGCAATGGAAAGGTTGGGCTAAGAGACTTGGTTCAGCTAGCAATTGCACTCAACAGCGAAACCGGTCAACCAAAATGGAACCCCAACGCAGATATCGACGGCAGCGGAGTAATTGACCTATCGGACCTAAACATACTGGCACAGAATTACCCAAAGGTGTAATAAGGAAGCTTGTGGTTCGAAAAGAGATGGCTCACAAAGTCCGATGGAAACAACGCCTGTCTAATGTTTTCATCTTGTGAAAATGAGCACGCTGCCATAGTTGAGAACATACCTCTTAAAATCTTGCGATCATGGGCAGAAACAGCGAAAATGCCCTAGAAAAAGCCAAAAAAACCTAGGAAAGCGTATATCTCGGGTTCTGCAACTAAGGTGAAAGATCCATGGGGAGAAGCATGTTGAAGAAGATTCTTGAGGTGAGATGGCACGGCAGAGGCGGCCAAGGAGCGTGGACTGCAAGCGAGCTTCTCGCGAGAGCCGCAATCGCCGAGGGAAAGTATATCCAGTCTTTTCCGGAGTTCGGCCCGGAAAGGATGGGGGCTCCTGTTACGGCTTTCACTCGGATAAGCAACGAGCCCATCAAGATACACTGCGCAGTTTACAGCCCTGACGTTGTGGCTGTTCTGGATCCGACACTTCTCAAGACAGTCAACGTGGCCGACGGCTTAGACCAGGATGCTGGAAGCATCATAGTCAATACCAAGGAGAGCCCAACGGAGATGAGGAAAATGCTCAAATCAAGCGCCGGCAAGGTGTGGACGATAGAGGCTTCTGAGATATCGATGAAGATGTTGGGATTGCCGATAACGAACACGGCCATGTTGGGAGCCGTGGCCCGTATAACAGGTATAGTGAGTTTGGAGACTATTGAAAGAATGATTAATGAACGGTTCAGAGCGGATGTGGCGACGAAGAATTTTGCAGTTGTGAAAGAAGCTTATCAGGGAGTGATATCTGAATGAGTAAGGAAAAGAGCTGGAAGGAAGCTTCGCCTGCGGGTGTGTGTTGGAAATCCAGTGTTACCTATTTGACGGGCGAGTGGAAGACTTTCAGACCTGAGAGGGATGTTGCGAAGTGCACCAAATGCTTGATGTGCACGATTTTCTGCCCCGACGGTGCCATACACTGGAAATCTGAGAAGGGCGACATAGAGTTTGATTTGAACTACTGTAAGGGATGTGGAATATGCGCAAACGAATGTCCCGCAAAAGCGATCGTAATGAAGATGTGAGAGGAGAGCGAAGAGAGTGAAGACTGTTGTGAAGCAGGAAATTCAGGGCTTGAATGGTGACGAGGCAGTTGCTCTGGCTGTCAAGCAATGCGATGTTGACGTGGTTGCGGCCTATCCTATTACTCCGCAGACAATAATCGTTGAGAAGCTCAGCGAATACGTAGCTAATGGTGAAGTCGACATAGAATACGTTTGCACAGAGTCCGAGCACAGCGCTATGGCCGCTTGCCTAGCGGCTTCAGCCACTGGGGCACGTGTTTTCACAGCCTCTGCGTCTGCAGGTCTGGCGTTGATGCATGAAATGCTGTTCGTGACTTCGGGGTGCAGGGCGCCGGTTGTGATGGCAGTTGCAAACCGTGCATTGTCGGCACCCTTGAACATTCATGGTGACCATTCTGATGCCATGGCTGAAAGGGACAGTGGATGGGTGCAGATTTACTGTGAGAACGCTCAGGAAGTCTATGATTCCGTGATTCAAGCGTTCAGGATTGCTGAACACCTTGACGTCCAACTGCCTGTGATGGTGGGTTTGGATGGGTTCACACTGAGCCATACACTTGAGAACGTTAGTGTTCTTTCGGATGATGTTGTGAAAAGGTTTGTCCGAACTCGCGAGTTTCCAGTAGTGCTCACGCACGAGGGAAAAACGGTGCCTTACAGGCTTGACCCGGAAAGTCCTATGACCATGGGACCTGTGGCATTGCCAAACTACTATTTTGAGTTTAAGCGTCAGCAGGAAGAGGCAATGCGAAACGCGCTTGAAGTAATTCCAGCAGTGCACGAAGAATATGCGCAACTTAGCGACAGACGTTATGGAGACGGCCTGTTGGAACAGTATGCTCTTGACGATGCTGAAATGGCTATCGTGTGTTTGGGTTCCACTGCTGGAACAGTGAAGACAGTCGTCGACGACTTGAGAGCCGAAGGCGCAAAAGCTGGACTACTTAGGATAAGGACCTACCGACCTTTCCCTGCTGAAGCTATAGTCAAGGCGCTCAGCAAAGTGAAAGCCGTTGCCGTGATGGAGAGAAGCATGAGTTTCGGCGGCAGAGGCGGAGCGGTGTTCCACGAGGTTCGCCACGCACTCTACGACGAGGCGGCACATCCTTTTGTCTTGAACTACATTCACGGCCTAGGTGGAAGAGATACGAACCCTAGCCAGATACGTAGAGTCTATGACGATTTACGGGAAATAATCAATGCAAAAAGGGTTGACGGCCTCGTACGATACGTTGGGTTGAGGGAGTGAAAGATATGAGTGCAATTTCAGAAGGAAAGTTCACTGCAAAGGACATAGCTGAGAAACCTGACCTGTTCTTGTCTGGACACAGAGCCTGTGCAGGATGCGCCCCTGCAACCGTGCTGAGGTTGATAATGAAGGCCACGAGAGGACCGACAATAGTTACAGAAGCAACAGGCTGCATGGAAGTGGCCTCAACGATATACCCATACACGTCGTGGGCAGCACCTTGGTTGCACACGGCCTTCGAAACCGCAGGATCAAATGCATCTGGCATCGAGGCGGCCTTGAAGATTCTGAAGAAGAAAGGCAGAATAAAGAAGGGACAGGTTGATGTAGTGGCCTTTGCTGGAGACGGTGGCACTTATGACATTGGCATTCAGGCGCTTTCCGGCGCAGTGGAAAGGGGTCACGATTTCCTCTTTGTGCTCTACGATAACGAGGCGTATATGAATACAGGTATCCAAAGAAGCGGGGGCACTCCTTATGGGGCTTCAACGACCACGTCACAGGCGGGGAAGAGTGTTCCTGGCAAATTGGAGCAGAAGAAACCTATCGGCGACATAATGGTGGCCCACGACATGCCTTACGTTGCGACAGCATCACCGTACTACTGGAAGGATTTGATAATGAAGGCAAGAAAGGGCATAGAGGTGAACGGGCCTGCGTTTCTGCACGTGTTTGCTCCGTGCCCTAGAGGTTGGCGGAGTGATCCGAGCAAGTCGATTGAGCTTTCGCGTTTGGCGGTTGAAACGTGCATCTTTCCATTGTGGGAAGCTGCATACAGCGAGTACCGGCTTTCAACGCCTAGCAAGGTCATGGCTCTGGCTCCGCAGAAGAAGAAGCCTGTGCGAGAGTACCTGCAGGTTCAAGGAAGGTTCAGACATCTGTTTACGCCACAAAACGAGAAAATGATTGACGAAATTCAACGGCTCACCGACGAAAAATGGCAACGACTACTTAAGAAATGCGGGTTAGCTCAGGTGAAGCCTGCCGCATAACTCCAAAAGCTTCTTCTCTTTCCTTTCGTTTGATTGCTAAAGCGTGCTACGCTTTCAAGTATTTTTCTACTTTGTTTTCTGCGTTGTCTGCCTTTATGAATATCGGGACGTTTTCCATTCCTGTGGCTATGTAGCTTGATAGGAGCCATTCGCCTGGCGCAAATTCCAAAGTCTTTTCCATTATGCCCTTGTCTACCATGAAAGTGTCGCTCACGAGCTGTCTGTCGTATGGACGGGGCAAAGTGCCCACGAAGTAGGTGTGGATTTGTTGCAGCGCATTTGTGTTGAGGTAGGCGATGCGCTGGGTCGCGATGCATACGCCGAGACCGTATTTTCTGCCTTGTCTGAGGAGGGTTTCAACGTGAGCTGAACACTTGGCTTCGATGCCCACACCATTGCTGGTGATAAACTCTTGCCCCTCATCGAAGACTATTAGGATGTATGGTTTCACGGTGAATCGTCGTTTTCGACGGACAAGCAGATCCTGTGTTAGGTTTATGGCAAGTTCTTTTCGCGCGCGCCCAGAGCTTGGTTGCACACGCGTTGTCTAGCTAAGGCCAAGTCGTTCGCGTCTATGGGTTCTCCGTCAATTTTGTATCCTCTCAAACTGCTCTTGGTTTCCCAGAATTCGTGTTTTGACGTGTCGTACAGTAAGCTTGCACGTTCGATTGAAAGGCTCCTGTCCATAAGGAGTATTCGTATGTCTTTGCTCTCATCTGAAGCCAGTTTGTAGGTGAAGTAGTATTCGGAGAAAGTCATTATCCAGTTCGCAATCGTTGAATTGTCTACGATATATTCATCCGTGAAAGGCCTGCTGGGGTTGACTTCCTCCGACGGGTGTTCCCCGTAGAAGGCCTGATCCACTTCGACTACTTCGTTGATGTAGATAGGCACGACGCTCGATATGCCAGCTCTCTGCTGCATCGTCTTCTCGGAATATGACGAGCGGTCGATCGCTCTCTCTGAAAGTCGCTGTACGAGTTGATGCGTAGGCGCCGCCGAAGAAGATTACCATGTCAAACAGCGGTCTCGAATACATTGTGCCATCTATGCCGGCAAAACGAACCGTGGAGTCCCCGAAGAACTCTCTCGCAGTCGCATATGCTTCTTTGCAGTCAAACTCCTTTTTTATCAAGTTCGATAGAAGATCCTCGTAGAGGTTTTCGAGCGATGAGAATCGCCGTTTATAATCGGACACTTGCGAGGAGCCTCCGGACTTGAGCACGTCGGAAATTCTCTTCGTTTCTTTGCTGAATGAAGACAAATTGCCTCTTTTCTCCCTTTTCACAGTAGACTTCTGAGAGCAAAAATCTTCCCAGCCTTGATTCGTATTAGTCGCTCAGCTCTTGTTGGAGTTGAGAAACGAGTGCGTCTTTCAGGGGTAGTGTTGTCCGTAGTACTTTGCCATTATTGATAGGTCTGAAAGGCTGACTGCGCCGTTGCCGTTTATGTCCGCGTTAGGGTTCCACTTTGCATCGCCAGGAGCTGAGCCGTAAGCCTTTGCAAGGATGGCTAGGTCTGAGAGGCTAACCTTGAAGTCGCCGTTAAGGTCGCCTGGAATTGTAACCTTTACGACTCCATCGTAGAAAGTGTTGTTCGTCGTGTTCATGTCTCCAAGAACAGGCCCAGCGTAAACGCTCATCGTGTAATTGCCTTTACCAAAGCTTGTTGTGTTCCATATGAACATCAGAGTTTTCATGTCTCCGCTGATTAGTGTGACGCTCACAAATGGAGCGATGATAGTTTGGTTAGCATAGACAGTAACATTGAATGTTTCTGCAAAATCGCCCTGATTGGCGACTGTCACGTTGATCTTGCCTGAGTAGCCTTGTCCAATAATCGTATTCAAAGGGCTGATGCCTGTTGCAGCCACATCATGACTAGCCGCTAGGGCATACAATATTACTGTGCCGTCTTGTGTAGTGTGAGGTATCGGATTGCCTATGGGGTTTGATAGGTCTGTTGAGTAAAGCTCGAGCGTTATGTTGGCATCCGGTGGCTGCCCAGGATGATATATTACACTGAACGTCATGTTGAAGACTGTGCCTGTGCCGTTAAAAGATGGAGCAGGGTACATTGATGCGTATGCGATCCAGTAGGTTCCAGCTGTAGTGTTAACTGCGTCCATTACTTTGAGCAGAGACCCGTCCGAAGTGCTCCCCCAGAGCACGCCGTCTGGAGAAGAGGCGTTCCTTGGCACATAGACGGAACGGTTTACATAGCTGAGGAACGTGGTGTTCCACCTGAACTTCAGGTCGAAGCCATAAAGGTTCGTTACATCAACGATTTTTACAGCTACGGTGAACTGCTGACCAGTCGCGTTTGCGTGGTACTCTATTAAGGAGGGGTCCACCTTAACAACTGTTGAGCCGCCGGATACCGGGTTGATGCCAACACGAAGGCCTAGGCTTATGAATAACATCAAAATAAGAAGAATGCATAAGTTTTTGCTCATTCTAGTTGATTTCCCCCTTTTTCTTCGACAGGGCGTGCACTCTTACTTAATGTTAAAGATTGGTAAGAATATAAAGTCGATGCACAACAAGTGAGGAATACTTGTCCATAAGATAAACCGGTTTTCGGCGGTTTTCGTGTGTTTCGTTCTTTGTCTGTAGGCTTTCTGATTTTCACCAAGTATATTGTTAAGGTAGCCAATATAGCCACTGCAACCGCAGCTATAGCGTAAGGAGCGATGTCCGTTGGCGCAACTGCAAGAGTAGGTTCTATAGTTATTGTTTTCCATCTTGTGTTGTTTAATCCATCAATGTCGGTGATCGTTAACGTTACGTTGTAGGTTCCTTGTATGGAATAGTGATGAGTTATAGTGGGGAGTCCTACGCTCGTGACGTTTCCGTCGCCGAAATTCCATACGTACTGACCGATGTTGGAGCCATCTGGAGTTGAACTTGAAGCGTCAAAGGCTACTTTTTCATTTGTTTCGGGATCTAATGGGGAGTGCGTGAAGTTTGCCAGTAATGGCGAAGATAAACCTTTTATTGCAATTTGTCCTTGGATTGGCGGTTCAAAGGCTATCTCTCCCGCAGCACCTTTGAGCTCAATACCGCCAAGGGTTAGAAGGCCTGTATCAACCGAGGGATAAATTCCTTGATGAACTACTGTGAATTGGATTGTTGCAGCTAGCTCGTCTCCGCTTGGAGTTACAGAGGGGTCAACCACAGTGAGAGTCACCGTGCCAGTCACACCTGATTGACGAGCAATCGTGACCTCGTTCGGTCCTCTCCAAAGATCTGGTATGGTTATATTCGCTAGATCCCCTATGACGTCGATGAGTGTGACGTTGTAGGTTAGGAAAAATCTGATTTCTTGTAGGGACCACGTTGTGTCCAGGTTTTTAACGTAGATGCTGATGTTGAACTGTTGCCCGACTACTTGCGGGGGATAAGGTCCCAACTTTATGACTGAGGGGTCAACGACAAGGTATGGTTTTGGCTTGGCCTCGATTATATAGAGCGTAACACTTGTGTAATCCGAAAACCCTCCATAGTCTGTCACATTCAGCACAACTCTATGGTTTCCGGTTTGTGTGTACGTGTGGGTGATGATTGGATCTGTTCTGGTTTCTCTTGCATCGTCGCCGAAATCCCAAGTGTACAGTGCTATTTTTCCGCCCAGCGGGTGATAGCTTTCTGAAGCGTTGAAGGTGACGTTTTGGGCTAGTGGCAACATGCTGCCGCTCGGAGACCAAGTGAATTTTGCGACGGGTGATGGTCTGTATGCGGTGTATGTGCTGTTTTCTGTTGTGTGTGCGAGTGCCCCTATGCTTCTGTCATGGATTTCTGTTGGTTCTAGGGCCAGATTGCATAATGGGGGCGGGTATTCCAAGGACTCGTAGGTAACGAGGAATGTTATTGTGAAGAGAATTCCGCTAATAGTGGGCGGTGGGTGTGTCGTGGGAGGGACTTGTTCGAGGGCATAGGTCGCAGTTCCTTTGTCGTTGTCCATTTTTCTCGTGGTTTCTGTTGTGTTTTCCGCGTAGCTTTTCAGCCATGGGCCTTCAGCGATGCTTGTTGCTTCTATGAGGGTTGAATTGAAGCCCAGGGTGATGTTGAAGCTTTGAATATCATATTGGGGGTCTACCCCAACTATCCAGATGCTCATATTGAAAATACTGTTCTTAGAGAAGTTTCCGACCTTTGTTGGCATGACCCTCAAGATCGGGTAGGCGGGCAATTGGAAGCGTTTTTCCCATATTCTGACGGTAGCAGGTTCAACACTGTGAGTGATTGGAACAACAGGGCCCTCTGAAACTCTTGGAGCCAAGTCTGTCGATGAGAAGTCCAAAACCGTGTCAACCGGGTTGATTTCTGGTCCCCCTGTCTCATAGTCGTACGGTTGCTCTATGACTTCAAATAGCATCGTGAACACAGTGGCTGTACCGTTGAAGGGTGGTGCTGGCGCCATTGAAGCATAGGATATCCAGTATGTTCCCCCGGTTGTGTTGACTTCGTCTGCAAGCTGAAGTATAGGGTTCCAGAGAACACCGTCGACATAGGTGTCTCTGGGCACGCTAACGGAATGGCTGACATATTTGAGAAACGTAGTGTTCCATCTAAACTTCAGGTCAAACCCGTAGAGATTGGTCACATTGTAGATTTTTACAGTAATGTTAAACTGGGTTCCGGGTATCGGAATCGGGTCGCCGTTGGAATTGCTGAACTCGTTGAGTGCAGGCTCTATTTTGATCACTGTTTCAGTGAGAGCTGCAGTCTTTGACGAGAATGGTGAACCTATCAACGCGACTGTAAGTATTAACAGCAGCATGAAGTTTTTGCTTGTTAGTAGCATGTGTCATCTCTTCTGTTATTTCGCGTAAGCGATTTTTGTTTAACACTTTCCCTCTTCTTGTTGGGCTCTTCTTTGGAGTTCTGAGTTTAAAAAAGGGGGATGTTATTAGGTTCTACGGCGTCCATGTCTTGCCGTAGACTCTGGTCACTACGACGACATCGTAGATGTTGATTTTGTTCCAGGGTGCTGTTAGGTCGGCCAAGGGGTTCCAGCGGGCATCGCTTGGGGTAGCATCATAGGATGCCGTTACGATGACGACGTCAAATATGTTCACTTTTCGGTCGCCGTTCAAGTCGCCTATCGACGTTCGCTTTATCTGGAATGTGTGAGTGCTATGAGAATACGTGAAGTACAGGAAATAATGAGTCGCATTTTCCATCCTCGTGTAATACAGTGCGCTTCCATCAAACAGAACAACGAACGTGTCGCCTGCTGGCAGGGCAAGTAACGCTTTCGGCATTGTAATGTTCGTGAACCCCGGAATGTCCACTGGGCCTGTCGCATTGAAACTGACAAGTTTGCTCGTATCATTATAGGCAAAGCCAACTATCGCTGAACTGCTCACCGTGACAAAGTAATACTCAACCTCGCCCACCATCACGGGATGAGTGATGAGGTCGACAAGCACCACAGTAACCGAGCCAGGTATAACAGCGTGATCAATTGGATTCGGAGTTGGCCAACTCGAGTCTGAAAGATCGATGTTCTGTAGGTTTAGGGGCGTTTCGCCGGTTGTTTGGGTGGAGGTTTGGAATGTTACTGTGAACAGTGTTCCGCTTCCGTTGACGCCGCTTGGCACGGTCATGAGCGAAAGGGCAAACCGCACTTTTCCTTCTGTCTCATTTATTTCGCTTTTGATTGTGAACGTGCTTCCGCCAGATTTCAGGAACGGGCCTTCAGCCACGGTTAGAGCGTCAAGTAACGTTGTGTTGTAGTAGAGGCAGATATCAAACGCGTACAGGTCTGTGACGTTTTGAACTGACACGTTAAGGTCGAAAGAAACTCCTTGAGACTTACGGAATGTAGTTGGCTCCGTGTACAGTATCGTTGATATGGGTGGAAGCGCGTGCAGCAGTACCGTACCATCTTCTGTTGCGTGATCTATTGACCCTCCGCCTTGTGCTGCCAAGTCCGTCGAGTAAAGCTCAAGCGCTACGTTAGCGTCCGACTCAGGCTGTGTGGGATGGTATATCACCTGGAACGTCATGGTGAAGACAGTGCCCGTGCCGTTAAAGGACGGTGCCGGCGATATTGAAGAGTAGGCAATCCAGTATGTTCCATCAGTCTCATTGACAGTGTCTGCAAGCTGAAGCACCGAGTTCCAGAGAACACCGTCGAGATATGTGTCTCTGGGCACATGTACCGAGTGGCTGACATACTCGAGAACCGTCGTGTTCCATCTGAACTTCAAGTCAAAGCCATACAGATCCTCAACGTCTTTTATCTTCACGGCCACCGTGAACTGGGTTCCAGTTGCCCTCACCCAATACTCAGTCAACTGCGGATCCACAGTGATTGTCGTTGTTTGTCCTGCAACATGGTTGATAAATGCGCCTAGGCTTGCGAGTAGAATTGAAACGATAAATACCGATAGAATTTTGCTTTTCTTCATAATCTTTGATTCTCCTTTCTTCCGATGATTTAATAGTCGCATTCGCTGATATAAACCAAATGTACTTCAAGTGAGTGAATACTCTCTATGGTTGGTTGTTCTCGGGGAGTTTTGGCTTGTCTGCTTTCGCGTGCTATTTGAAGCCTGTAGGTTGCAGTTTCTAGGGGTTTCACCTGTGTGGAGGTAGAGGAAAATGCAGCGCCTATTATTCGTTGTAACCGTAGCCTGACGTTGCTATCACGACGTCGAATATGTTTATTTTGTCGTTACCGTCTATGTCGCAGTTGGGGTTGAAGCGTGAATCGCCTTTCTTGGCGTCGTAAGCCCAAGCTAGCCTTACGATGTCGTAGATGTTTATGTTACCGTCGCCGTTAGTGTCGCCAGCAACTGTGACTGTGATTGCATTGTTGTATGTGAATGAATTGTCTGCCGTGTCTGTTTCGCCTGGAACAGGCTCTATGTCAACACTCATGGTGTAGTTGCCTCTGGTGAAGCCTGTTGCGTTCCATGCTTGGGCGAGGGCAGTGGTTCCTATTGTCAGGTTGATTATCTGCGTGGTGATTACAGTCGTGTTGACGAGAACTGTGATGTTGGCGCTTTCGATACGGTTGCCCTTGTTCGTGGCTTGGACGTTTATCAAGAGGTTGTAGCCTTGGCCCAATATAGTTCTGGGGGTGGTGAGGTTTACGGCGACGTCGTGAATTGTGATAGGGTTCATGGGGGGATATCTGTCCGTGTTGTTTACGTCGATGATGCGTGGAGCGTCGTCTATTCCATCGCTGCCTGGTTGATCTTGGTTTGGCCCGCTCTTCAGGTCTACGCCCGTGTAGTCGCTCCAGTAGTTGCCGCCTGAGGGGTAGCCGTTGTCCCAGATGTTTGTCGATTGAGAGATTATTATTTGAAGTGTGTTGTTTATGAAGGCGTTGCTGTGAATCACGTTGTCATTGGAGTCTGTTAATTTGATGCCATACTGGTTGCTTGTTACTTTGTTGTTCAGCAAAAAGTTGCTTGAAGACTCGGACTGTGTAATGCCGTACATGTTTTCTGTTGCGTTGTTGTTTGTTATGGTGTTGTTTTGGGAGGAGAACAGTTCGATGCCAGCTCGATTGTTGACTAGGCTGTTGTTGATTATGGAAGAGTTTTCGGTGTAGGCAAGCAGTATTCCTTGACCGTTCTTTTCGAGTGTAAGGTTGCTGACGGTTATTTGTGTACTGTTTACGAGTGCAACGTAGCCAGCGTCTGATGGAACTTCAGCTTCGTGATGGTTAACCCAGTAATAGATGGGTTTGTTGTCTACTAGGTTTGAAGTGTTTATTCCGTGTGTGTAGTGTGTGATGTCTGAGCCCCAAACGCCGAAATTATATGTGTTGAGGGACATGTGGTTGTTGAGTAAAGTGTTGTTTTTCGAGTTGAACAGCCAGAGGCCATATACGTTGTTGGTTGCAGTGTTGTCTGAAAGTGCGTTGTTGTTTGAGAGGTAAACCCAAATCCCGAATTCATTGTTTGTTGCGTTGTTGTTTCGTATGGTGCTGCTGGAGGAGTTGAATAGTTCAACGCCTGCCCAATTATTTGTCAAATCGTTGTTTGCTATGTAAGAGTTTTGTGTGTAGTTGAGAAGTATTCCGTGGTCATTGTTTTCCAAGATGTTGTCTGAAATGTTGCAGCCGTTTGCTTTGTCTATGACGATCCCGCTGTTAGGCCATCCTGGAGCACTGTTTCTTATCGTGAACCCGCTGACGGTGACGCTGTTTACCGTTATCAGGATGACTGTTCCTAATCCGCCGCCGTCAATGATTGTGGAGGTTTTGTTTTCTCCGATGATTTTCACACGGTTGTTTACGAATAACGTTTCATTATATGTTCCAGCGAGTACGCGTATGGTGTCTCCTGAGTATGCCATGTATATGGCTCCTTGGATTGTTGGGGAGTCGCCTGGAACAGTTAATGTTGCCCCTTGAACTGGCTGGATTTTGAGAGCTAAAGAGAACACGCTAATGAGTATTAGCGTGAGCAACATTGCTGATGTCTTCCCTTTGGCCATTTTTTCCAGCCTCTGTTTTTCTGGGTGGAGCCTACTCGCGAGAGTTATTCTGTGTATCCATATCGTGATGTGGCGATTACTACGTCGTAGATGTTTATGATGTTGTTGCTGTCTATGTCGCAGTTGGGATCGAATCGCGGGTTGCCTAGTCCTGAGCTGTAGGCTGATGCTATCTTGACTATGTCATAGATGTCTATGTCTCGGTCACCGTCAACGTCTCCAGGAACCGTAACCTTGACCATGCCATATGTGAGAGAATTGTCAGAGGCGTTTGCGTCTGTTTCGCCTGCCACTCGGTCGGCTTGGGTGTATATTCGGTAGGTCCCTTTAGTCCGGCCTGTTGTGTTCCATACGAACGTAATGGTTGTGAGCTGCCCACTTTTTAGGTACACTTGTACCGTTTGGACAATCGTGAAGTTCGCAGCGACAGTTGCATTGAAGATCTCTGTGAGGCTGCCTTTATTTTGAAGGGTAACAGTTATGTTTGCGGGGTATCCTTGGCCTATTACAGTTTTGGACATGGTCATATTCGTGACAGCAACGTCATGTGTTCCTTGTATATTCATTAGGGGGTATCTGTCTGTGTTGTTTTCGTCGATGACGTATGCGGTGTCGCCTATTCCGTCGTGGTTGGCATCGACTCCTGTGTAGTCGCTCCAGTAGTTGCCGCCTGAGGGGTAGCCGTTGTCCCATGTGCTTGTCGACTCAGGCGCCACTCCTTGCGGGTTGTTGCTTAAAAGGTTGTTATGGTAGATGAGGTTGTTGTCTGACCGGTCTAAGTAGATGCCGCCTATGTTGCTGTATGCTATGGTGTTGTCTCGGATAATGTTGTTGCCTGAGACTATTAGCATTACACCGATTGGGTTGCTTCTCATGGAGTTGTTGGCGACGGTGATGGTGCTGTTTGACCAGGTAAGTAAAACTCCTGCGTAGTTGTTTGTCATGGCGTTGTTTGTTATGCTAATTTGGGTGCATTGACCTATCCAAACTCCGCCCAATTGATTGTAAGCTAGGCCATTGCCGTCTATCTGACAGTTCGTCGAAAGCGTCATATATATGCCGTAGTTAAAGCCTGTTATGTACATGTTTTTCATTGTTACATTGATTAGCGCGGTAATTGTCCCGTTAAGAAGGATTCCGTAGCCTGTTCCTGTGCCTTGGACTTTATAGTTGTTTCCGTCTACTATTATGTTGCTTTTTTCGATTATGATTGGCTCGTTTATGTTTGCGGTGAATGTGTAAGTGTTTCCGACCCGTTGAATGGGTGCTGTTGGAGGGTCAACAGATCCGTCTGCTCTGATGTAGATTGTGGAACTTGCACTGACTATTCCGACGTGAAAAGCTGAATTGATCATGACTATTAGAAGCAGTGTCAGCATCGTTTCAAGAAATATCCTTCTTCTCACGTTTCAGGCTCTCCTCTCTCCTATAGTAGACCATAACTTTGCGCGTGATTTATGTCTTATGGGATAATCCTCTATGAAATTCAAAGCATTTTTCGGCTTAGAACATGATTGAAACATGGTTGAGACCTGTGGCTTTGTGTGAGTAAACAAAAAGGGGGAAGGGTTAGCGCTCTCTTGCGCGTGGGGTCATTTAGCTTTCCGCGCCGAGAACGACTGTAGGGTCGTAAAGCTCTGTGTCTTGGTGGAGATTTACGTCGGGGTAGCCTGTGGCTTTGCCAATGCAGTCGTCACTAAATGTGTAGGATGCGTGGTTTGTCTTCCAAGCTAGCATTGTTGCCTTGTCGAAGTATCCTCGTGCTGGTCCATATTCCAGGTGGAAGGTTATCCAAAGTTCTGCACCTGCGGCTAATCCAGAGGTGATGGTTATGGTGTGCGTTACAGTATTAATCGTGACAGTGTATATTCGTGCTCCTGTCTTTCCATAGAGTGTCCAAACCTGTATTGGGTCAGCACCTTTCAATATAAAATCGCTAGGAATAAAGTATGTTACAGCTAGGGATTCCGCGTCGATGTCTCCGTTGTTGTGTATCCATATGTTAAACATGAACTGTCCCGGATTGGTTGACGCTAGTTTGTAGTAGTCTCTTCCTTTCGGATCCTTTGGTGTCCAAACAGTGTCGAAACTTGTGATTCTGTTG
>Ga0315275_10000072_pt1 | contig 72985 bp, 58 predicted proteins | sample YL17G03_0_MG_FD_205557 | JGI IMG/M metagenome (GOLD analysis project Ga0315275, IMG submission 205557) | Sediment microbial communities from Yellowstone Lake, YNP, Wyoming, USA - YL17G03_0 | ecosystem: Environmental > Aquatic > Freshwater > Lake > Sediment | place: USA: Wyoming | collected... | reverse complement strand
AGAACGTTGACTTTCACTCTCTTTTTGGGTATTATGTTTGTCTACACTGTAAGACCAAGGATAGGTTCATGGCACAACACAAATCAGCAGAGAAGCGGGCAAGAACGTCTGCCAGGCGCGCGGCACGGAACACTTCAGTGAAGTCCAAAATGCGCACGGCCATCAAACGTGTGCGGTCCCTGAAGGACAAGCAACTGGCGCTCGCCGAAATGCGCAAAACGACGAAGTTGCTGGACCAGCTCGCGGCCAAGCGCATCATTCACAAGAACAACGCGGCCAACACAAAGTCCCGTCTGACGAAGTACGTCAATAGCCTGGCATAGAACTACCGATCACGATTCGAATGCACAAAAGCCTCGCGCATACGCACGAGGCTTGTTCATGAAGCCGTGACGGACCACGTCATCCCGCAGCATCACTTCCCTGAGCGCGCGCCAGCAGTTCGATCTCCGCAAGCCGTTCACGGTAGCGGTCGGCATCTCCGGGGCGTTGCTCTATAAGTGCCCTATAGGCAGTAATAGCCTCACCATACTCCTTCTGCGCAACATAGATTTCCGCCAGTGTCGCCGTGACGATCTTCCCCGATCCCTCCCCTGCATCTTTCAGATCAGCAAGCAGCTCCTCTGAGGCGGATGAACGTCCACCGGACTTTGCCGCCTGGAGCTGCTTCAACAGAAAATCAATGCCGCTCTCTTCTTCCGGCACCGGGTCCGCAATGTAGCGCTCGAAGCTGACCGCATTGCTTGTCTTCCTGATGGTCTTTCTGCGCTGCTCGCGGAACACAGCGAACTCCTCCTCTTCCTGGCGTTCGACTGCTGTGCAAAGCTGGTGCAGCATGGGACTGTCCGGATGAACGTCCAGGATCCGGCGATACTCGAGGATTGCCTCCCCACGTCGTCCCATCGCCTCATAGCACTTTCCGAGAATCAACGCGCCTGTCATGTAGCGCGGATATTCACGCATACCGGCAAGGCAGAGTTTCAACGCACGCACCGTCTCTCCCTGCTCCAGATATCCGGCAGCAACGCGCGCAAACCACGGTGACACTGTATCCGCATGGTCCAGCGCTTCTTTGTACGTGGTAATCATAGGGAGGATCCCCGCACGCCGGCTATTCCCCCGCTCCCATGTGTCGAGCCAGGAGCGCATGTTTGACTGACAGCACAGAAACCATGCCGAACCCCAGAAAAAACAGGAGTTGAAACGGAACCGCCGCGATTTCCAGAAAATAGATCGACGAGACAACACCAAACAGACAGTACACGGCCAGCACCATTTCGATAATCACCATCGGACTGATCTTGACCGGCACATAATGTTTGTTGATCCACGAATCCTTCTTCTGGAGGATACTGTATTTGGGTGTGCGGACGAACTCGCTTTTCTTATGGAACAGTCCCTCCAGCACCGCCCGGCTGTTGTTTACCGCAAACCCCATGCTTCCGGCCATGAAGAGCGGGAAGAGGAACAGGCGCCGTTGCCAGTCGGGATGGACATCCTTCTGGGAGAAGAGATAGAAGAAGAACGATCCCAGGAACGCAAAGACGAACACGGACATGAACGTGAAGTAGGGATCGTACAAGCCGGAGTGTTTGATGAACACGAGGGGCACATTCAACACGCCCGCCACCACGATGAAGGGAAACACCAGGTTGTTGGTCAGATGAAATGTAGCGTGGATTTTCAGCTTCAGGGGAAGCTTGGATCTCCACACCGCCGGCAGAATTTTCCGTGCTGTCTCAATGGCACCTTTGGTCCACCGGAATTGCTGGGATTTCAGGGCATTGATTTCCGACGGGAGTTCCGCCGGCGAGGTCACGTTGTTCAGGTACTTGAACTTCCAGCCTCGCAGCTGTGCACGGTAGCTCAGATCAAGGTCCTCGGTCAGTGTGTCTGCCTGCCAGTTGCCGGCATCGATGATGCAGCTCCGCCTCCAGACACCGGCGGTGCCATTGAAATTGATGAAGAAGCCAACCTTGTTCCGCACAGCTTGTTCAATGACAAAGTGCCCATCCAGGGCCATCGCCTGCGTCCTGGTCAGGAGCGAATAGTCAGCATTGAGGTGTTCCCAGCGGGTCTGTACCATTCCGATCTTCTGATCAGCCACCATATATGGGATTGTCTTGAGAATGAAATCAGGTTTCGGCACGAAATCGGCATCGAAAATGGCTATGTACTCCCCCCCCGCGATCTCTAATCCGTACTTCAGGGCACCAGCCTTGAACCCTTGTCTGCTCCCCCGCCGGATGTGCACGATATTGAATCCTTGTTTCCGGTACTGCTCCACGTAGCGGGCAACCACCTCAACAGTCTCGTCCGTCGAATCATCCAGCACTTGAATTTCAAGCTTGTTCTTCGGATAGACCATCGCACAGGACGCATCGATCAACCTGCCAACGACATAGAGTTCATTGAAGACAGGCAGCTGTACCGTCACGGGCGGGTAGGTACCAATCGCGCCGGGATCACAATCTTTCTTCATCCGGTACTTCAGATAGTAGTAAATCATGATGAACCCGTGCGAACCGAAAATAAACAGCACGGTCAGCGAAAAGATGTAGACAAAAAGGATGAGCTCTTCCATGGGTGTCTGGTTTTGTTACGATGATGATGATAAACAACACATGATCGGGCGTCGGCAACAGGAACGGCGCCTGCGGCTGCTACCAGCCTGATACAGTCTCGAGGAGGATGTCCTCTGTCAGCTTTCGGGTCGCCTCGTCGATCCCTACCTTTCGTTGCGATTGTCCCACACCGGAGAGATAATCCCCCCAGTTCGAAAACGTCTTCTCCCACATCTTCTTGCGCAATTTCATGTCCTGCAGGCTAAACCGGACTGACATCGTGATGCGCCGGGCACGCACCTGTTCTCCTTCAGCGACCACGGATGGCGCATCGGTCACCGAGCTGATCACCCCCTCCAGAATCGCATCGGCGTTCTTCCTGTCGACAACCTGGAGACTGTTATCGCTGATGAACAGATTCGTCAGGGCTCGTGTGAACTGCTCCCGTAGACCAGGTTCGCCAATCGACGACTGATCCTCCACGAGCGGGATAGCGATGCTTTTCAGATGTGGGGGAACGGATGCCCCCGTGAATGAGTAACATCCGAATGCTGTCATCGCCATCAGCGTTATGGTCCATGCCCCAGCCACTGCCGTGTGTCCCCGGCGCATCATCCCAGGCCGTACTCCTTGATCTTCCGGTAGAGTGTCCGTTCGCTGATGTTCAGCACGCGCGCCGCAATTCTTCTGTTCCCCTTGTGTCTCTCCAGCGCCTCGGCAATCATCTTCCGCTCCATCTCTTCAATCGAGAGGTTTGATTCTTCCGATGGGTTATGGTGAAACGTCGCTTCCGCCCGCTGTCCACGCGATGTCTCCAGCATTTGCATCTGGTGCAGCAACAGGTCCTTCAGTTCTACGATGTTCCCTTTGATGTCGAGCAGTGCACGTAACACCAATTCCCTCTCCGCTTGTTCGACGCTCTTCGTCACGGGCACGGGAAGGTTGCGTTCCTCGGTAACGGGGCGGTTGTCCTTCAGAAAACGCTTTATGCCCGCAGCGTCAATCCGTTTGCCCCCATCGAGGACCACCATACTTTCCAGGACATTGCGGAGTTCACGGACGTTGCCGGGCCACGGGTACGACTTCAGCAACAGCATCGCATCGTCGGTGATGCCCTCGAACCGTATGCCGTTCTTCGCTGCGATTTCGTTCGCCACTTTCCGCGCGAAGAGAGGAATGTCATCCGGACGCTGGCGGAGAGGCGGAATCAAGATATTCACCGCGCGCAACCGGAAGAAGAGATCCTGCCGGAACCGGCCGTGCCGTACTTCCATCTCGAGGTCTTTGTTTGTTGCGGCAATGACGCGGACGTTGACCCGCCGGGGAAGAGACGAGCCTACGCGAAGAAACTCACCGTTCTCAAGAATTCTGAGGAACTTCACCTGCGCCGCGAGGGGAAGCTCACCAATTTCATCCAGGAAGATTGTCCCCCCATCGGCCAATTCGAAGTATCCCTTCCTTTGTTCCGAGGCACCCGTAAACGACCCCTTCTCGTGACCGAACAGCTCACTCTCGATGATCCCTTCCGGGATGGCTCCGCAATTCACCGTGATCAACGCTTTCTTGCTGCGGGTGCTGGCCCGATGGATTGCTTTGGCAATCACTTCTTTCCCGACACCGCTCTCACCCGTGATCAGCACGGTGATATCCGTTGGGGCAACCTGCTCCACGATGTCGATGATTTCACGCATCGCGACGGAAGCACCAAGGATTCCCAGATCTTGTTGCTGGTCTACACCTGCTTTTGCGGTTGCGGTTTGCACGTTATCGGGTTGTGACAAATGCACTGACGTTGTGCTTCTGCTTTAGTTCCACACTTTTGACTTTCGCCTCTTCATACGTGCCAAAGCTGCCGACGAGGACGGTAAAGAGCGACCGGGAATCTTTCACCTTGGTGATCACCTGAACCGTGTAGCCGAGGTCTTCGAAGTACCGTTTCTGCTTTTCGGCATTCGCCTGCCCCGTATAGGCCCCTACTTGAAGCACATACTGTTCCTGAGAAGGAGAGGCTGCACCCTTCACCGGCGGTTGTGACAACGTTACGGTGTCGGGATGATCTGGTGTTGTCGCAGCCCTCAGAACAGTGTCGCGCTCTTCCGCCAGGTTTTGTGTCTGGACGCCGGTGAGCGACAAGAGATATTTCGATTTTGGATAGTCTCGCCGCAGCTGACCAAGCTTCAGTTCCGCCGTCCGGTAAAGACCGAGGGAATAGTAGAACTGATAGACTCTATACAAGGCGTCATCTGCCCACTCGCTTCGGGGAAAGTTGTCGACAACGCTCTGGTACACTCGCACTGCCTCTGCTCCGTCATCGGTCAGCAACCCCTGTACATACAGGAGACCTGGATTGTTGGGGTAGCGAGAGAGGAGAGACGGCAGATCCGCTCGCACCTGGTCGGCCTGCCCGCCTTCCACCATCGCAACCAGCTTGCTCACGTCGAGGTCGGGTGTCTGGCCACGGGCGGCACACATCACTGTCATCGCTACGAGACAGCAATGAAGGAACGTCTTCATGCGACATCCCTTTCAGCCGTCTCCGCTGAATTCTTCACCGGAGCACCGAAGAGCGTGGCCGAATTGGCACGCTCGATCCTGACATCAACATACTGCCCGGGATACAGATCCCTTTTCGGGAAGACCACGATCTTGTTCGTGTCGGTTCGACCCGTGTACTCTTCGTCAGATTTCTTGCTCAGACCTTCGACAAGGACACGCTCGACTCGCCCGATGATGCGGATGTTCAGCTCGAGCGCAATGGCATGCTGGAGCTCGGTCAGCTCGCTGACTCGGCGACCCTTCTCATCCTCGGAGACATCATCCACCATCTCCCAGGCTTTGGTGTTTTCCCGGGGGGAATACTTGAACGTGTAAGTCCCGTCGTAGCGGATCTGCGTCATCAGTTGCCTGGTCTCTTCGTACTCGGCAAGCGTCTCGGTCGGGAAACCGCAGATGATGTCCGTGGACAGGCTGACACCCGGAATGGCTGCACGAATCTTTTCAACAAGTCTCAGATAATGATCGATCGTATACGTCCGGTTCATCAGCTTCAGAATCCTGTCGCTGCCGGATTGAACCGGGAGATGGATGTAGTTGCAGACGTTGGGATTTGTGGCAATCGCATCGATCAACCTGTCGGACATATCTTGTGGATGTGATGTAGTAAACCGGATACGAAGCGATGAGTCAACCATCGCCACACTGCGAATCAGGTCGGCAAAGTCGTGGTCCCCATCGGTGTAGGAATTTACATTCTGCCCCAGGAGAGTCACCTCCCTGAACCCGCGGGACGCAAGTTCATGCACCTCGCGCACGATGCTGTCAACGGGTCTGCTGCGTTCACGGCCACGTGTAAACGGTACCACACAGAAGGAACAAAACTTGTCGCACCCCCGCATAACAGACATCCAGGCACCGATACCGTCTGTCCGGAGGGGGATAATGTCGTCATAGTCTTCGACGCGTGAAAGCCTGACAGCGATCCCTTTCTGGCCGGCAAGAGCACGATCGACCAATGCCGGCAGCTTGCGGTACTCGTCCGGGCCGACCACGATGTCGATCAGGTTTTCATGCTCCATGAATCGAGCCCGGAGTCGCTCAGCCATACACCCCAGAATTCCCACCACCAGGTCAGGGTTCTTTTTCTTGAAACCCCTTATATACCCCATCCGTCCGTAGATCCGCTGCTCAGCATGATCCCGGATAGCACAGGTATTCAGGAGAACGAGATCGGCGTCGGCCGGATCAGCCGTGACAACAAAGCCATGTCCATCCAGTATCCCCCCGACAAGCTCTGAATCGGCAAGGTTCATCTGACAGCCATAGGTTTCTATATAGACCCGCTTGGAGCTTCTCGGAAATGACATGGGGCAGGGTACCTGGAAAAAGCGCGAGAAATCTATCCATTACCTGACAAAAAAGCAACCCTGGACTATGAAAATCGCGTTAATTCTTTTTAATTTTGGCCTTTTCTTGGGCAAATGCCGTTCATAATGCCAAAACGGCATACCGGCCGTTTAATGATGGAACACATCACCCCTTTTTGATAACAGAATCGAGTTTCGTATCTTAGTTGAAGTTGTACCTCATTTCCTTTCCTCCATTCATCAATCCAGATACCAGTATGCCGACCAGTGAGCTTCTGAACACAATCATCGCCAAAGCGACATCTCTCCATAGAACCATTGTTTTGCCTGATGCTACAGACGAACGGACTATCCAGGCTGCCCGAATACTTGCCGATCAGGGGATCGCTACACCCGTCCTGATCGGCCATCAGGATGTGATCGAAGCGCAGGCGAAGAAAGCCGGCGTTTCGCTTTCCGGAATTCGGGTTGTTGATCCAATCCGCTCCGCGCACATTGATGAGTTCTCCTCCATATTCTATGATCTCAGGAAAGAAAAGGGTCTCGAACTGCCCCAGGCCAGGACGCAAATGGAACATCCGTTGTTCTTCGGAGCAATGATGGTCCGAAAAGGACTGGCTGACGGCAGCGTCGCAGGTTCACTTTCGACGACCGGCGATGTGCTCCGCGCCGCCATCCAAGTCATCGGTCTCGCCCCCGGCATCACCATTGTGTCGAGTTTCTTCCTGATGATATTCCCACAGAAAACGTACTCCTTCGCTGATTGTGCTGTTGTCCCGGATCCGAACCCCGGGCAACTTGCCGACATTGGGATCTCGACTGCTGACAACCACAGACGCTTGACCGGCGAGGAGCCGCGCGTGGCAATGCTCTCGTTTTCAACAAAAGGAAGCGCTGCACATCCCCTCGTGGAGAAGGTGCAGGAGGCAACAGCGATTCTCAGGAAGAAACGACCTGATATCCTCGTTGATGGCGAAATGCAGCTCGACACTGCCATTGTACCAAAGGTGGCGCAATCAAAGGCTCCGGGAAGTCCGATTGGCGGAAACGCAAATGTGCTGATCTTCCCGGATCTCAATGCAGGCAACATAGGCTACAAGCTCGCACAACGATTGGCCGGCGCGGAAGCGATCGGACCTGTGGTTCAGGGTCTTCGGAAACCGGCATTCGATCTCTCACGCGGATGCAGCGTCAGCGATATCGTCAATGTAGCGGCAATCAACGCTGTGGTGGGTGCCGAGTAGTCGAGAGGCAGTTCGCTCCTTTACCTCCGAGTCGTTCCGTACCTGTTTCACCGGCGGCGTGGCTGCCGGGTTCATAGTTCAGGGTGGGCCATTGTCCGCCGCGGACTGCTGTTGCTTCGTCAGTCTCTCGGTTCCAACCTTCGTAATGCGAACCAACGGAGGCGTTCCTCCACGACACCGGATCGAACCGACGCATCAAGGCATTCCTGTAGAATGAGAACACTGGAAGGACCGTCACCATGCTGTCCCGATTCCTCTACCCCATTATTCTCTCCGCAGTCCTGATGCTTGCGGAAACCACTGATCTCCTCGCGTTTCAGCCCACACAGGCAGGGGATCGGGTGACGAGTTCCTGGCAAGGAATTCTGGATGCGGGAGGAACGAAGTTGACAATCGTGTTCAAGATTGCCAAAGGAATAGACGGAACACTCACCGCGACACTTGACAGCCCGGACCAGGGCGCATCGGGAATTCCGGTGTCATCCACGGTCATACGCGGAGATTCCATCGTCATGGATGTGAAGGCTGTCATGGGATCTTATGAAGGCCTGATCGTAGCAGGCGATTCTACGATCGTGGGAACCTGGAAACAGGGTGGCATGTCCTTCCCACTCACCCTCAAACGTTCCACCGCTCCGCCACAGGTCCTCCGGCCGCAGCTTCCGCAGAAGCCCTATCCGTACACGGAAGAAGAAGTTCGCTATGAAAACACCCAGGCAGGCATTGTCCTGGCTGGAACACTAACAATCCCTCGCGGCGATGGTCCGTTCAAAGCCGTTCTCCTTATCTCCGGATCAGGTGCACAGGACCGTGATGAATCTCTCTTCGGTCACAAACCCTTTCTCGTGATCGCCGACTATCTGACCCGTCGGGGAATTGCCGTGCTCCGCGTTGATGATCGCGGTGTAGGGGGATCGACGGGAAACACCTTGCTCTCAACGATTGATGATCTGGCCGGGGACGCGCGGGCAGGGCTCCGATTTCTGAAGAGCCGGAAGGAAATCGATCCTCGCACTATTGGACTTATCGGACACAGCGAAGGTGGGATGATTGCACCGCTTGTGGCTTCGCAATCGAAGGATGTTGCATTCATCGTCATGATGGCGGGAACGGGACTCCCCGGTGGGCAGATCCTTCAGCTTCAAACAGCCCTGATCATGAAGGCCGCAGGAACTCCTGACGATATCGCCAGGAAGGTCGACAGCCTCTACGCCAGAATCTGTGACACGATCCGGGCGGAGCAGGATAGTGCTGCCCTGGCGGGAAAACTCAGGACGGTCTTCCAGTCTTTCCAACACGGATTGACTGAGAGCGAAAGGCAGCGTCTTGGCATGACCGATCCAATTGCAGACGCACAGGTGCAGACGCTGACGATGCCATGGTTTCGCCATTTCATCGTGTACGACCCCCGGCCCGCCTTGCAGAAGGTGACATGTCCCGTTCTCGTCATGAACGGCGAAAAGGATCTGCAGGTGCCTCCGCGTCAAAACCTACCTGAGATCGAAAAGGCTTTGCATGCCGCAGGGAATTCCCATATTACTATCAAAGAGATGCCAGGGCTGAATCACCTGTTCCAGAAGGCGAACACCGGCTCGCCCAGTGAATACGGGACCATTGAGGAGACCATTTCTCCGGACGTCCTGGCATTCATTGGCGACTGGATCGAACAGGAGGGAAGGTAGCCGCGCAGATATTCCTTGGGTTGGGCATCCACGCACGAACGAGTCGGCATGCTCTATCAGCATCATGGGAGCCATCTGGCGACATACTGCCAGATGGCTTCCTCATGTTCCATCACCAACGCTTGCGTTCAGATCTCTACGAAAGCGCTACCTATCGGCGGATCGCGGCCATCCGTACATCGCCGCGAAGCCTGCGAGTATGCGTCCACACATGGCGAAAGGCGAACAAGAACGCCGGCCCGACGATCCCTATTTGCGTACCTTCAGCAGGTCGCGAATCTCACCGAGCAGGGCTTCTTCGTTCGATGGTTTTGGCGGAGCAGCCGGAGCAGATTCTTCCTTCCGCTTCAATTGATTGATTCCCTTAATGGCCACAAAAATGGCGAACGCAATGATCACGAAGTCAACAACCGTCTGGATGAACGTCCCGTAGCGAAACAGAACGGCAGGGGTGCTCGCCGTTGCCTCTTTCAATACCAACGTCAGGTTGGTAAAGTCCACACCGCCGATCAGCAACCCGAGAGGTGGCATGATCACATCACCGACGAATGAGGATACGATCTTGCCAAACGCTCCCCCGATGATGACCCCAACTGCCAGGTCGATGACGTTCCCGCGCATCGCAAATTCTTTGAACTCCTTGGCCATACTCATAACGACCTCCTTCAAATATTGATGCTAATGGAAGACATACGGAACACGAACGTACCGCCCCGTTCGACTAGAGAAGTGTATAGTTCACGCCGATGGAGAGCATCTCCTTCACCTGTGTCCGTGGTGTTACGGTGACGTCCTGAACCAGCTGCAGATTGAAGTTGACGTCGATGAGTTTGTTGACTTTTGCTGTGAGGAGGTTGTCCCAGCGGACAAATATCTGATCCATCGTCTTGAAGGGGGCGAACAATTCAAGCCGCGAGGTAAAAAGCATGTTTTGCATGAATGGATAGTTCAGTTCACTGACCGACTCAAGCCCGCCTTGTACCTTGACCTTCTCAATCTCTGACGTGGAAGGGTCATCCGCATAGGGGGCGGAAAATTTCGAGGTGACGACTTCTTTCACTCCAACGCCCAGTCTGGTGGTCAGGATCGGGGAAATCGCGAACGCGACACCGGCACTTTGCATAAGGTACGCTGGATCAAAGAACGCCGAGGTCTGCTGCCGTGGGGTGCTATCGGGGTAGATGTAGCCTGGCGCAAATTGAGTACGAAGGGTCACTGCAGCATAGGGATTCACGACAACAGCAAGCCGGTAGATAAGGAGAGACTCAAAATAGATCTCATCATCCGTTTTCCTGAGTTCTTTGTCTCCCAGCCGGGCCTGGCCGAAGGTCAGCTTCAGGCTGTTTGCCCACTCTGTGCGTTCCGTGAGGTGCACGGCCTGAAGGATGCTCCAGGCATTGTAGGCAAGGGAGTTTTCTCCACCAGAGGCCCAGTCCTTGAATGACGCCTGGGTGAGGTTGATGCCAGCCACCGCGCCGGGAGTCCAACCATACTGTTTTGTTGTATCGGCTGCCTTTGCAGCCTGCTCCCGGAATTTCTTCTCCTTTTCCTGATCCTCTTTCGTCGGCTGTTGCGCCAAGGCAAGCACCGTGGGAATCAGTAGCAAAATCAAAAACATTCTGTTCATTGATGTACCTCGTGCAATGGGTAGATGGTTAGATAGTGCAATATCGATATTGGTTTCTGGTAAGGGGTTACGAGGAATTAAACTATCAACAAAAAGCTGAAATATCAAATATCTCTGCAACCATCAAGACATCCCTCATGGCGGGGCCAACAACGTCAGCTGCACCTGGTTCGCTCTGCAACGGTAGGACAGGCTCCGATGGTTGATTGTCCATATCGATTGTCCTACCTTGCGCCCATGTCTTCATCACTATCATTGACTCGGTGTGCCTGGGCCGGGACTGGTCCACTCTCCATTGCATACCACGACCGGGAATGGGGTGTTCCACTTCACAACGACCGGAAGCTTTTTGAGATGCTGATCCTTGAAGGAGCCCAGGCCGGATTGAGCTGGCTCACGATTCTTCGGAAGCGTGCACGATATCGAGCGGCTTTTGACAAGTTCGATGCCCAGGCGATCGCCCGATACGACGCGCGCAGGATCCGGATGCTTCTCAACAATGATGGGATCGTGCGCAACAGGTTGAAGATCAATGCCGCCGTGGAAAATGCGCGTGCTTTTCTTGCGCTGCAGGAGGAGTTCGGCAGCTTCGATACTTACATCTGGCAATTCATCGGTGGATCTCCCCGCCAGAATCGAAGAACGGCCCTCCAGGACATTCCGGCTCGGACGCCGGAATCCGACGTAATGAGCAAGGACCTGAAGCGGCGTGGTTTCCGGTTCGTGGGCTCCACAATCTGCTATGCTTTCATGCAGGCTGTTGGTATGGTGAACGATCACACAACAGATTGCTTCCGCCATGCCATGCTTTGCCAGCCATGAAATCCGCAAGCATTCAGAGGTTTACGCTTCACGGGGCAAGGCGTGTGATCGACCACAGGTTCTCCGGTGTCCGCCGATAAAGAATTCTGTCGTTCAAGCGTGCAAAGCGCCGTTGCCAGAACTCCATGCGTGCTGGACGCACTCTGTAGCCGCCCCAGTAGTCCGGCCGCGGCACCGGACCTTCTGCGTACTGCTGTTTCAAGGCCTCAAACCGCGCATCCAGCTCCTCTCGCGTAGCTTCTTCACTTTGTGCTGACGCAAGGGAGCTACGTCTGTTGTCCGGCGGCCTGCTGGCAAAGTAGGTATCGGATTCTTGGGCCGACAATCTCTCCACAGGACCTTCCACACGAACCTGCCGTCCAAGCTCTTCCCAATGAAATACCAGGGCTGCGAAGGGGTTTGCGGCAAGTTCCCTTCCTTTACGGCTAGTGTAGTTCGTGAAGAACTTGAACCCCTCCCCATCCGCGTTTTTCAACAGTACCACTCTCGCTGAAGGTCTTCCATCGGGCGTCGCCGTTGCCAGTGTCATCGCATTCGGCTGCGGCACCCCGGCGGCCGTTGCCTCGGCAAACCATCGGTGAAACTGGCGCACGGGGTCCGGATCGAGGATCGATTCGACAAGTTCAGGCTGGCGGTGTTCGTTTGACGATGCGCTCATGGCTCTCCAGGTTGATGCTCTTCACATGCCCTCAGAAATTCCCCGCATCTGCAGAACTGGCTCCTCCCTAGGGAAAGCGCAGACAGACCTGTCCGCGCTTTCCAGACCGTGATACGCTGACGCTATCGGGCCAGTTCGGTAACAACCGTTCCGCCCCCCATCTGTACGGACAGCTGTTGTTCGTTCTTGACCACCTTCGGATCCTTTTTCGTGATCCAGAGTTTCATACCACCCGGCGAGTCGTCCACGGAGGTGATCTGAACAACGACAGCATCAAACGAACCAGCAGGGGTCTTCACCGTTTCTGTTCCCGTTACTTTCACCACCATGTCTTGAGATTTCCCGCCCATCAAATCGAAGACATGAATGGTGGCAGTGTATCCTTCCGACAGGGGAAGCGTGCAGACCGGGATATCCACGCCGGGCCCATCGGAGAGCAGTGGGTAAGTGGACTTCACGTCGATCGGCACATTCATGCCGCCACCGGACATGGAGCCCTTCACCCCCTCGTTTGAAAATGAGAGATTGATCGTCCCGGGACCCTGTGTCGCCGAACGGCGGACCGAGGCAAGCGTTGTCGCATCGATCTCAAGCGTGTCCACCCCCGACCCCATCATCCCGCTGGACGTCTCTACGATACGCCACACCGCGGTGCCCTGGACCTTGGCAGAGGAGACGACACGAGTTGTTGACATGGTCATCGTCTGACCGCGGACGTCGAACGTTGACGTGTATTCAGCGGTATGGGGTTGCACCAAAGCCGCGCGAAACTCCGCGGCGGCAGCGGATACCTCGGGTGCTTTGGTGACGGTCTTGACATCAACGGTTAGCGCAGCCAAACGTTTCTGGATGTCCGGGGAGACGCTTTCCTGGGCGCGGCCTCCGATGTGCTTCGCAAGGAACTTTTCCATTGCCGTGTACATCGCAAGCCGATTCTCTTTGCCGGCAAAACCGTGCCCTTCATCGGGAGCAACCATATATTCCACCTGCCGGCCGAGGTCCCGCATGGCAACAACGATCTGATCCGACTCAGCTTTCTTCACGCGCGGATCGTTTGCGCCCTGCACGACAAGGAGTGGCGCTTTGATCTTGCTTGCGGAGTTCAGCGGAGACTGCCGTTCGAGCTGCTTCAGATCCTTCGGATTCTCCATGTCGCCAACGCGCACAGCAAACATCTTTTTTGCGGGTGCCCAGTAGGGCGGGATTGACTTAAGGAGTGTGATGATATTGGACGGACCCACATACGACACACCTGCGGCAAACAAATCCGGTGTAAAGGCCAGGCCGGCCAGCGTGGCGTAGCCGCCATACGACCCTCCGTAGATGGCCACCCGTTTGGGGTCAGCAATCTTCTTCGCAACGAGATCTTTCACGGCATCTGTGATATCGTGCTGCATCGATCCTGTTCCCCACTGCTTGTTGCCGGCATTCAGAAACCGCTTTCCGTAGCCGGTTGAACCGCGGAAATTTGGCATCAGGACCGCGTAGCCGCGGTTGGCGAGGAACTGTGCCTCAGGGTCGTAGCCCCACATGTCACGGACCCACGGCCCGCCGTGGATCACCATCACCGTAGGAAGATTCCTGGCCGGTACTCCTTTCGGGGTCACAAGATAGGCCGGAATCGACATGCCATCGCGTGCCTTGTACCGCACCGGCTTCATCGGCGCAAGGTGCTCCATCGGCAACTTGGGACGCGAGCGGTACAGCAGATCTGCCTTCCCGGTCGCCCGGTTGTACAGGTACCGTGAGCCTGGATCAACATCGCTTGAGACCACAACCATGGCCACCTGTTCATCAGCGGTCATACTGGAAATCCCGATCTCCCCTGGCGGCACCGCCTTCACCAATCGCGCATAGTCCGCAGCAAACTTCTTTTCCCGCGGATACACGCGGACCCGGTCTCCCACATAGAATGTCGCGAGAAGCTCATCCGTCACCTCGGAAAACAGCGCACTGCCAAAATCAACTTCATTCTTCGGATCCTTTTCCACGAGCGTGGTTTTGCCCGTTGCAAGATCGAACAATTGAAGTTCGATTTTGTCGATCGCTCCCTTGTTGGTTATCATGTAGAATTTCTTGCCGTCCGGCGTGAACCGTAGCGGCGAGCACTCTTCCTCGGCGGAAACGGAATAGATAGATTTCACGCCGGCGGAATCAAGGCGAAGGATCTCCGACCCGCCTGATTCCGTCATGCGGAGACCAAGCCGGAGCATGCCGCCAAGATCTGTCAGCCACCCGATGATGTTTTCATCGTTCTTCCGTACCAGCGATCGTTCACCGGTCGAAAGGTTCAACCGGTAGACATCGTGCAAATCCGCGCGACGATCATTCAGCGCGACGACAATCTCATTCGGCGACGTGCGTGGAACATCAATGATTTGCGCACGGACATTGGCCAGTGGTGTCAGGTCGCGCGCAGGCGGAACCGGATCACCATGTGCTGCCGGGTCCACGGCGTAGATTCTGTAATTCTCGTCACCACCCTTGTCCTGTACGTACAGAATGTATTTGCTGTCGCGCGACCAAAAGTACTCCGTAGTCGGACGCGTCGTGTCAGCCGTCAACGGCGTTGCCCGGTCAAACGGATCCGAGGTCGCCTTGACCCAGATGTTCCTGACATTCATGAACGGCTTGATGAAAGAGATGGACTTGCCATCTGGTGAAATCTGTGCCCCGGAGATTTCGGGATCTCCGAAAAACAGCTCTCGGTCGATCAGCGGCGGAACCTGAGCATTCGCACGGGACGCGGACATTCCACAAAGAAGAACGGCACAGAAGACGAAACGAATCATGAGTGTACCCCTGGCTGTGAAAGAAATGATGAACCGCGCTCTCCATCAAACGTCCGGTGAAGTGTAAAGGTCCCCTCACACCTGCCCACGCAGCACCAAGATATTCTGTGAGAAATCCTCGACGGTCATCCGAATCTCTAATATATGAACAGAGACCCGAAGGTTCAATTGCTGGAGCCCTGCTGGACACTACGTCCAAATCCTGCTGTCGGGTCTGTCGCGCAGGAGCACGTACCCCGGACGGACGCTCTACGCTTCTTCTTCCTGCCATCTTGCAACTCACCGGCGTAACGGTTTTATTGATACACAGGGTACGCACATGGGCAAGCAGTATGATACGTACTACACGATCTGGACGACGGTGAGGAACATACCACGAGGCAAAGTTTGCACTTACGGCGACATTGCGAGCCTCAGCGGGTTCACCGGCCAGGCACGACTTGTTGGATATGCGCTCCACAATCTGCCTCCCGGCACGGATGTTCCCTGGCACAGGGTCATCAGCGCCGGGGGGAAACTCTCCTTGCGGGGAGATGCGGCGTTCAACCAGCGTGTGCTCCTCGAACGGGAAGGCATTCGCTTCCAAGGCAACCGGCTGGATCTCTCCCGCTTCCGATGGGTGACCTCCCAATCCGGTGTACCGCACGGGCGGGCGGATCGAAGGCGTCGTCATGGTCGTTCCTGATCCCATAAGTGCTGTGACCCGACTGCATTGAAACTGCTCCATCACAGGACAGCAAGAAAGACATCGCTATGAATCTCTCCGGAAAGGTTCTTCTCGTGACTGGCGGTTCACGCGGCATCGGCCGTGCCATCGCACTGTTGTGCGCACAGCACGGAGCGCGAGTGGCGGTACACTACTACCAGAATCAGGAAGCAGCAGAGGACACTCTTGGTGTGATCGGCGGATCAGGACACTCCGCATTCCGGGCCGATCTTGCTGATCCGGAAGCCACGCGCCGCCTCGTTGAGAGCGTCATCGTCGAAATGGGAACGATTGATATACTCGTCAACAACGCAGGTGTGTTCGAGCCTCACCCCGTCAGCGAGACGGGATATGATGAATGGCTCCATGCCTGGAATACCACACTCGCAACGAACCTTCTCGGGGCGGCGAATGCTTCCTACTGCGCTTCGCGGCACATGATGGATCACGGCGGTGGCCGCATTGTCAATATCTCTTCGAGAGGGGCGTTTCGCGGCGAGCCCGACGCACCGGCGTACGGTGCCAGCAAGGCCGGAATGAACGCCATGAGTCAATCGTTGGCGAAGGCGCTTGCTCCTCACGGGATCTTTGTCTACGTGGTTGCTCCCGGCTGGGTAGAGACCGAGATGGCAGAGCCGTACCTTTCCGGACCCGGAGGCCCCGAGGTCCTGAACCAGAGCCCGATGAAAAGGGTCGCGACGCCGGAGGAGATCGCCCGTGTCGTTCTCTTCCTGGCTTCCGAGGCGCCGGAATACATGACCGGGTGTATTGTCGATGTCAACGGCGCCTCGTATCTGCGGACCTGACCTCATCCCGAATTCATCGTCACCGTGCCACACAATACATGCGCCCCGGGGGCAATTCCGGGGCGCAGCGTGTTCTTCTGACCGAACGTCTCAGGCCGCAGGTGCAGGTTGCTTCTTCCCGTATACCAATGAGAGGATGCAGCCCAGGATGATGTTCTCGATCGTACCGTACAGGAACCACTTAAGCGCAAGTTCGTACGGGACGGGCATCGTTGCGTAGGTCATGTATGCCGCCGGGACTGTCACCATCATGGCCACATAGAATCCATATCGGACTCCTTCCATCAGACCCTTCCCCTCGTAGCCCTTGGAAAAGATCAACGTGAAGAAGAAAGCGAAAAAGACATAGGTCACAACAATGAGACCCATCTTCATCTCTTCCATCGGGCGCCAGAGATTGGCCGTCTGCTGATACACAGACATCATCAGTATGTTGTTGACGATGTATTCAATCACAACCACGGCAACAAAGACTGCCACAAAACCAATCCAGAGTTTCTTATTCATGGTTCCTCCGTATCTGTTGTGGATGTGTGAAGGGTGGATGGAGCAGAGTGCTTGCTATGCTAGCAAACGCCGGCATGAGTGTCAAGGGGGGCCACGAGATCAGCCCGCGTTGGCGTTTTTCAGGTTATTTGCAGGCCGAAACAGGATCGCAAAGATGCCGTAATACGCAGGAGACACCATCACGGAAATTCATCGAAAGGTTCACTGCTCATGGCAAAGTTTCTGCTCTGGCTTATTCTCCTCTTCCTGTGCTGGCCCCTGGCTCTGCTGGCACTCATTCTCTATCCGATTGTCTGGATCGCGCTGCTTCCTTTCCGTCTCCTCGGTTTCACCGTCGATGCGGCATTTTCATTCCTGAAGGCAGTACTCATGTTTCCTGCAAGAGTCCTTGGTGGCCTGACGGGGCGCACGGAACACTGAGCGCGCGCATCCGGCTGGAAGACACAACAGCGGGATCAGGGATGTTCGATCGAACAGATTCCCGGTCGGATACGTCCGTTACTTCTTTTTGTACCGCCGCTTGTATTCTCTGCTGATCTGCTTCTCCCTCGCTTTGTGTCGAGCAGCTTGGGACGTGGTGGTTCTCCGGATCTGGTAGCCAATTTCCTTCTGAAGCTTTTGATAGTTCATGAGCCGGTTCAAGTCAAGGGTACCCGCCTCAAGCGCACGCCGCACCGCACATCCCGGCTCTGCGTCATGCCTGCAATCCCGGAATTTGCAGTTGAGCGCAAGTTCCTCGATGTCGTCAAACGCATCCTGAATGCCGTCACCCTCGGAGAGCGGCTGAATCTCCCGCAGGCCTGGTGTATCGATGAACAATCCCCCTTCTGGAACAAGAATGAGTTCCCGATGCGAGGTCGCGTGCCGGCCTCTTTCATCGGTCGGTCGTACCTCCAGAGTCTTCATATACTCCTGTCCGAGTACCCGGTTGATAATCGTGGACTTCCCCACTCCCGAGGACCCAAGGAGGGCACACGTGATACCCATCTGGAGATAGCCTCGCACAGCATCAATCCCTTCACTGCGTTTTGCGCTCAGGACGTGGATCGGCGTTGTTCCCGCTATCGTCTCCACTGCGCGCAGACACGCGTCGAGGTCCGGGCAGAGATCTGATTTATTGAGAAGGATCACCGGTCGGGCACCCCCTTCCAGCGAGACGAGCAGGTATCGTTCAAGCCGCCGAAGATTGAAGTCTGCGTCCAATCCGTTGACAAGGAACACAACATCAATGTTGGCGGCAAGGACCTGTTCCTCCATCCGTTTCCCTGCTGCCCGTCTTGAGAATTTGGACTTGCGCGGAAGAATTGCCGCGATGGTCGCCACCTGTTGGTCAGGCTGGACACGAAGAACAGCCCAGTCACCCACCACGGGAAAATCCTGTGGACCGCCGGCAAGAAACTGGAGTCTGCCACTGATCTCGCCGCGGAGCTCTCCCGCGGCGGCATACACAAGGTAACGGCCTTTGTGCTGGATCGCCACGCGTCCAACATCGAACCCCTTGCGCGCATAGGGCTCGAAATGCCCGGCGAAGAAGGGGTTCCATCCGAGGCCTGCGAGATCGATCACTGGCTCGCGTCCACAAGCAGTTTCATGACGGGCGAAAACTCTCCTGTGCAATTCCAGCATCCGGGTGCTTCCCGCCGGCAGCGCTTCTCCCGAGGACCGGTGGTGCGTTTCTTGTCACTGATGCTGCTGGTGCATCCCATCAGATCATCTCCCTAAGCGGTGATGGTGAACGCGCTGCAAGGCATGACATCACTCCTTATCCTTCCCTCTGGGAACCGATCAACCCGAGAAGATATTCCATATTCTCCACATCCTCATGCATATCGTCGCTCTTTTCTGTCTCCAGGATCTTGGGGATCCGGGAAAACCGCAGGTCGTTCATGAGAAGCCGAAACGGTGTCGTACCCATCAGTCCCTTCCCGATATGTTCGTGCCGGTCAACGCGAGACCCCGCCTCTTTTTTCGAATCATTGACGTGGACTGCGACGACCCGGTCGAGTCCAAGTATCGTGTCTAGCTCATGGACGGTGTCCTCCCACCCCTCCTCGGTGCGAATTGGATAGCCGGCAGCAAAGAGGTGGCACGTGTCGATGCAGAAGGCAATGCGCTCGGAGTACTCGACCAGATCCAGGATTGCACGCAGATGTTCAAACCTGTACCCGATTGAGCTGCCCTGCCCGGCTGTTGTCTCAAGGATGGTGAGCGTCCGGAATCCTGGTGTCCCGGCGTGTACGAGGTTGAGAGACTCCGCGATTCGCATGATGCCTGCCGGCTCTCCCGCTCCCATGTGTGCACCGGGGTGAACCACGACACCGAGCATCCCGAACGCCTCGCTGCGCCGGAGTTCATCTTCAAAGGCAGCGCGCGAGCGGTTGAGTACCGCCTGATTCAGTGCACACAAGTTGATCAGATAGACCGCATGTGACACGACGGGATCTATGGTTGCATTGGCCCCGGCGCTTTTGTAGTTTTCAATATTCTCGGCGCTCAGCGGTTTCGCTTCCCACTTGTTGCTGTTCTTCGTAAAGACCTGCATGGTGGTACAACCGATGGCCATGCCGCGCCGAAACGCCGTGTGGACGCCACCGGTGATTGACATATGTGAGCCGAGGAGGATTCGGTTGGACATCCCTTGAAGATAGGAAACCATCGGGATGCAGGCAATACTGGGGCAAAACATCATCATAACCGGTGCAATATGAAGAGATCCAAACTTGTTGTCGGATTGATGTCAGGCACGTCACTAGACGGTATCGATGCTGTGCTGCTCCGGCTCTGGGGAAGCGGGGGCGCAACACGTTTTCGACAGCTGGCGTACGTCGAACGGGCCTTTCCCCGAGGCCTTCGCACCATGCTCCTGCGCAACTCCATTCCGCAGACAAGTAGGGTCGACGAGATCGCGCGCCTCAATATCGTCCTGGCTTCTCTCTACGCCGATGCTGTGCGTGCGGTAGCCCGCCGGGCCGGCATACCCCTTGCCGGCATTGACCTTATCGGGTCACATGGCCAGACAATTCAGCACCTCCCGCGACCCATCCGGTTGTTCGGTACAACTATCCGTGCCACGCTACAAATCGGTGACCCGTCCGCCCTCGCGGCCCTCACGAAGATATGCACCGTGGGAGATTTCAGAGTGGCAGACATGGCACTCGGAGGTCAGGGTGCGCCGCTCGTTCCATACGTTGACTGGCTTCTCTTCCGCTCGCCGACACGGAACAGGATGTTGCTCAACATCGGGGGCATCGCCAATGTCACGACCCTGCCGCACAACTGTACTCCCGACAAGGTGCGGGCATTCGATACCGGTCCTGGGAATATGATTGTTGACGCCCTCATGGAGAGATTCTACCGGCAGCGGTTTGACCGGGGAGGATCCGTTGCCGTACGTGGTTCGGTGTCGTTCGATCTTCTCACGTGGATGGGCACCCATCCGTTTCTGAAATCTCGGCCGCCGAAATCGACAGGGCGCGAGGAGTTTGGCGACAGCTTCATCGAACGACTCCTGCACTATGGAAAACGCTATGCGAACGAGGACATCGTGGCCACGGCATCACAATTCACCGTGTTTACGGTGTGTGATGCGTATCGGAGATTCATCAGACCCCAGATGCATGTCGACGATCTCATTATCAGCGGTGGAGGAGCACGGAATCAATTCTTCATCGAAGAGCTTCGTCGGTCCTTTCCCGGGACCTCGGTCCGCCTCGCTGACGAGTTCGGCCTTTCGTCCGATGCCAAGGAAGCGATTTGCTTCGCCATTCTTGCAAATGAAACTGTCGAGGGGCGCCCCTCAAACCTCCCGGCCGTTACCGGTGCCAGCAGGCGCGTTCTCCTCGGGAAGCTCTGTCGTCCATGAATGCCTCACAAAAACAGAATGCTCTTCGGTCAATCCTGATGGACAGAAGCCCCGCCGTTGCAATTCAGGCCCCGAGAGTATATATTGAGGGGCAGCAATTGCGTCCTTGTTCATTCAAATTGCAGTGTGACGATGCAACGTGATTGGCGCCATACGATGGGCATACTCCTCCTGGCAGCATGCCTGTTCGGAAGAAACGTCGTTGGGCTCGCCCATGTCGAAGATATCACGTTTGGCGCCCCGGTTCAATCCTTAACAACACATGGCTGCGGTGCGAATGAACTCCACATCCCGATCGACGGACTCCATTCCTGTCAAGCATGTCTCCAATCGACCCAACGGCTGAGCACGGCACCCGCAGCGGTGACCATGCCGGTTCTGTCGATCGTTTCTCTTCTCCCTCCACCTGCAAGATATTCCACCGTTCCCGACCTCCGGCACTCTTCTCCGGACAAGCGCGGTCCGCCCGTTTCCTGAACGGATACACCGGCAGCACGCGTTTCGACATTCGCCACCTTCTGGAGGACTTGGTGCCACGCCTGCATCTCTGCCTTATCATAGCGACGCTCGGATCGATTGCCGCAATACACTCCGCCGTCGCTCAAGGATCGATGAACCCTGATATCAGCGTCATTCCACGGTTCCTGCTCCAGACCGATGACAGCAAGTATCTCAGTGAAGGGAAGCGGGAATTCAGCCGGCCTGATTTCTCCCTGGACGAACTCGAATTCGGGATCCAGTCAGCCCTCAACCCCTATGCTCGGGCGGACATCTTCGTTTCACTTTCCGGTCCCGATCTTGATGCGAGCTCGATCAGCCTCGAGGAGGCCTATGCCACAATACTCAAGGGCCTCCCGTTTGATCTCAATGTTCGCCTTGGGAAATACCGCGTTGAGTATGGGAAGATCAACATGATCCATCCCCATGCATGGTCGTTTGTGACGGAGCCCCTTTCCCAACAACGGTTTCTCGGGGACGACGGATTGAATGATCTCGGGATATCCGCAAGCATTCTTCTCCCCACGGGCGACGTCTATACCCGTTTCACGGTCGACATCCTTCGCGGAGGCTCGGTCGGAAACGCGGCCGGTATCCCGGACACGACTGGGGAGGTGCCCTTCTATGCCAACACGGCACGACTCATGACGTTTCTTTCGCTGACGGACTACAGCGATCTGGAACTCGGGCTCAGCACATTCACAGGTATTCACGATCCGTACAACCGGGAGCGGTTCTGGTATTTGAACGGAGACTTCAAATACAAGTACCGGCCGAGTGCCTACACGTCACTCACGCTCCAGGGGGAGTACCTGTTCAACACGCGCAACGCGTCACAGAACAGGACTCTGGTGCCCTTTCTTGATGCTTCCGGCAGTCCCGAGCGCCGGCAGATCAAATCTTCCGGCTTGTACGCGTTCGCTGATTATCAGTTCATGAAAGTGTTCAGTGTTGGTGCGCGGTACGACTGGAGTGAATCACCCTACAGCGCACAGGACAAGGCGAATGCCGTATCGATATTCCTGGGCTACTATCCCGTCGAGGAAACCCTTGGATTTCGGCTGCAGTACCAGCATACGACCACCCAGGCCCCCGGGATTTCACAGTCTGTGAATTCCATCGGCCTGGAGATCCTCCTTTCCCTTGGACCTCACAAAGCCCATCCATTTTGACAAGACCACGCTGATACGCTCAGGAGTAATCATATGAAACGACTCACTCTTTTGGCGCTCCTCATCGGCGCCGGCACATTTGCTTACGGTAACATCCGGGTTGTCACCACTCTATCAGACCTCGCCGACCTCGCCCATGTGGTCGGCGGCGACCGCGTCCGCGTTGATTACTTCGTCCGTGGTGACCAGAACCCGCATTTTGTTGAAGTGAAGCCCAGCTATATGATGAAACTCAAATCGGCCGACATCTTCCTCATCATCGGCATGGAGCTGGAGATCTGGGCCCCGCAAATCATCGACGGCTCACGCAACGCCTCGCTGAATGTCGTCGACCTCTCCGGAAACATTGACAAACTTGAAATCCCGGCGATCGTGGACCGGAGCGAAGGCGACGTCCACCGCTTTGGCAACCCGCACTACTGGCTTGATCCACACAACATCCGGCCAATGCTCGAGACGATCATCTCGGCATTCGCGAAAGCATCGCCGGACGACGAACCGTTCTTCCGCGCCAATGCCGAGGCGTACCTGAAACACCTCGATGAGAAGATTGCAGGCTGGGAAGCAGCAATGAAGCCGTTCGCCGGCACGAAGATCATCACCTTTCACAAAAGCTGGACCTACTTCGCCCGCTGGTTGAACATCACCGTTGCGGATCAGGTGGAACCCAAACCCGGGATCCCGCCAAGCCCCAGCCATACTGCCAGCCTGATCCAACTGGTTCGCGAGGAAAAGATCAAAGCGATTGTTGTGGAGCCGTTCTATGACATCTCTGCCGCGGAACAGATTGCAGGAAAAGCAGGGGCTCGTGTTATCCGCCTTTCCACGTCCGTCGGGGGAGTGGATGCTGCGACAGATTACATTTCGCTCATGGACTATAACATCACAACGCTCGCTGCCGCTTTGAAGTAGCATCACCCCCTTTCGGGAGAAGACAAACCTGAAACGAGACCATGACCACATTGATTGAATTCAGAAAGGCAACACTGGGGTACGGCCGCAAGGTGGTACTCCGTGACATCTCCTTCACCATTCTTGACGGAGACTACTTCGGACTCGTGGGCCCGAACGGCGCAGGGAAAACAACCATCCTCAGGGCAATCCTTGGAGGATTGAAGCCACTGAACGGAGAGGTCGTTCTCCATCCCGGCAACAACCGACCGCTCACATTTGGCTATGTCCCCCAGAGGGACTCCATCGACGAGATCCTTCCCTACACAGTGGAAGAGGTCGTTGCCATGGGACGCTACCGGGGGATCGGACTTCTTCGCCGAGTGTCCGCAGCAGACAGACAGGCCGTCGCACGGGCACTGGAACATGTCGCCATCGGAAATCTCCGGGACCGGCCGTTCAAGGATCTCTCCGGCGGACAGAAGCAACGCGCCCTGATCGCCCGCGCACTCGCATCGGATCCGCAGATTCTGATCCTTGACGAGCCAACCAACGGCATGGACCTCTCCTCCCGGATATCGATCCTGGACCTCATCAAGCAGCTGCATGACGACGATGCACTGACGATCATCATGGTCAGCCACCTCCTGGATGATGTAGCCAATCACGTCCAACGGATAGCACTGGTCGAGCCCGGGGTATTCCTGGTGGGCGACGTCGACAAAGTTCTGACGGGAGCAAATCTATCGGCGATGTACCATCTACCTGTTCGCGTTGACCATCTGCACGGAAGCACGGTGATTCTCACCGGAGGCGGCCATGGACACCATTGACATTCTCACCACCATCGTCAAGGAATTCCCTTACGCTCTTTGGGGAAGCATTCTCGTGGGAACGATCTGCTCGTTCCTCGGCGTCTATATAGTCGCAAAACGCGTAGTGTTCTTTGGCGCTGTGCTGACGCAGGTCTCCGTGCTCGGCCTTGCCGCGACATTCCTTCCGTTTATCATGATTCCCCACACCATCGGATCACTGGTCGTAACGCTTGTCTTTGCCGTCCCGCTGTCGCGTTTGCTGACAGGGAAGAAGATCCCCCGCGATGCCGTTCTGGGAACTGTCTTCGTTACGGCCATCGCGGCCCGGCTGCTCATTCTCCAGAAAGCGCCAAAAGTGGAAACCGCGGAGATCGACAACATTCTCCGGGGAGATATACTCTTTGTCACTCCCGACCTCTTTCTACTCATGGCGGGAGCGTTCGTCGTCGCCATGGTGATCCATCTTCTGTTCTTCAAAGAATTCATATACATTTCTTTTGACGCCGAAACGGCACGCACCCAAGGATTCCGGGCAGACCGATGGGAAATGCTTTTCTACGTCATTGCCAGTGGCGTGATCTCGTTCGCAACCCACATGGTCGGCGACATCTATGTGTTCGGGTTTCTTGTCATCCCACCTGTTGCGGCAATGCTCCTTACACGACGGGTCAAAAGAATCTTTCTCATCTCCACGCTGATCGGTATCTTCTCTCCGGTTGTCGGTCTCTTTCTGGCATTCACCTTTGACCTGCCCTCCTCTCCGGCAATTGTGGCTGTGGCATTTGCAGTTCTTGTGATTGCCTGGACTGTCCATTCCTTCCGCGAACGGTAACGGATCCCCGATGGCACGGCATTGAACCGGAGGCGTACCACCGGCCGAAGGAAACGGATACACACGGAAAACTGTTGTACGGCAGGGCGGATCCCACGCCGGTGCAACACTCATTCCATCCGTCCGCGCCGCTTCACAGTTCACTTGAAGTTGTCCTAAAAGCTCACCATTTTTGTGCACAGAGAGGAGCGCATGCTGTGCCACGAGCCTCCGGAGCTCGTATCCGCGCCCAGTATTCAATTGGCTTTCCAAACCCTTTCGTTGACTTGCCGGGAAGGAATCGATGGTGAAGCCCCTCATGTTTCCTCTGCTCGCTGCCGCTTTCATCCTCGGAGGATGTCGCAGCGGAGCGCCAACCATGCTTCCTGGACCAATGACCGATGGCACCGTCTTGCTCCCCAACGGATGGAAACTATCACCGGCAGGAAACCAGACAACGGTCGGCGATCTCCCCTTGAACCTCGATATCAGTCCTGACGGCCGCTATGTGATCTGTACCAACAACGGCGCCGGGGCACACAGTGTGTCTATTGTGGAAACGGCTTCCTGGATGGTCGTGAGCACGGTGCCCCTTTCAAAATCATGGCTCGGCATCAAGTTCATCGATCGCGGGAAGCGCTTTCTCGTCTCGGGAGGAAATGACAACCGCGTTCTCATCTATGCTTTCGCCGGGGGAAAAGCAACACTGGTGGATTCGATTGCGCTTGCACAACCCTGGCCGGACGGGAAACTCTGGGTCGGCGGCTTGGATGCTGATGAAGAGGGCGGATCGCTCTATGTTTGCACACGCCAGGACAATGCATTTCACGTTGTTGGACTTTCCAGCAGGAAAGTTCTGAAAACACTCCAGCTCACCGGGAAGCCGTACACCTGCCTGGTGTCGCGTCGCCATCCCCTGGTATTCATATCCCTCTGGGAAAGCGGGCGCGTGTTGCTCTTCGACCGGGCCTCGATGACGGTTCTGGAAAGCATTCCGGTCGGTGAACACCCCAATGACATGGTAGAAGCACTGGACGGGCAGCGCCTCTTTGTGGCAAACGGGAATTTGAACACCGTGTCGGTGATTGATCTTGCGCAGCACACCGTTACAGAAACACTGTCGTCAGCGCTTTCTCCTGAGCTTCTTCCGGGAAGCACACCGAATTCTGTGGCACTCAGCCCGGACGGCACACAGTTGTATGTTGCCAATGCCGACAATAACTACCTGGCAGTAATGGACGTCTCCGTCGCGGGACGAAGCCGGTCCATCGGATTCATCCCGACAGGCTGGTACCCCACCAGCGTTCGCATTCTCCCCAGTGGGGCAATTGTCGTGGCAAACGGCAAGGGCACGATCTCGAAGGCGAACCCCAGGGGTCCCAACCCTACGGTCCATCACGCACCGGACGAGCAGTACATCGGCCGTCTCTTCCTTGGGACACTGTCACTGATTCCTGTCCCGTCTGCCGACGATCTCCAGCGGTACACAATGCAGGTGTATGCCAATAGCCCTGTCACGTCACCCCGGACAGCATCCCTTCCCGATAATCAGCCGACACCTCTCCCACGGAATCCCGGGGAGTTGTCACCCATCAAGCATGTCATCTACATCATCAAGGAGAACCGAACGTACGACCAGGTTTTCGGCGACATTCCCCAGGGCAACGGTGATCCATCGCTCTGTCTTTTTCCGGACTCCGTGACACCCAATCACCATGCGCTGGCCCGTGAGTTTGTTCTTCTGGACAATCTCTACTGTGATGCAGAGGTGAGCGCAGATGGGCACAACTGGTCCATGGGGGCGTATGCGACCGACTTCGTCGAAAAGAGCTGGCCAACCATGTATGGAGGGAAAGGTGGGGAATATGAATTCGATGGTCCATTTTCTCTTGCCTATCCCTCGCGAGGGTATCTCTGGGACAATTGCCGCCGCAACGGGGTGAGTTACCGCAGCTATGGGGAGTTCGCCCAGAATGCTGAGGGTCCCGGCGACTCAGCGCGCGGGAAAACAGAATCTCTCGTGGGCCATGTCGCTCCATTCTACCGTGGTTGGGACTTGAGCTATTCCGACATCCAGCGGGCCACCGACTGGATGAACGAGTTCGATCAGTATGAGCGGGATGGAACGCTTCCACAATTGCAGATCATCACACTCCCCAATGACCATACCCAGGGAACGACAAAGGGGAGTCTTACACCGCGGGCCTACGTGGCCCAGAACGACCTGGCTCTCGGCGTGATCGTGGAACGGATCTCGCACAGCAGGTACTGGAAGGAATCCGCCATTTTCGTTATCGAAGACGATGCCCAGAATGGACCGGACCACGTCGACGCACACCGTACCGTCGCTCTGGTGATCAGCCCGTACGTTCGCCGTCGCACGGTGGACAGCGAACTGTACTCGACAAGCAGCATGGTGCGGACGATCGAGCTCATCCTCGGATTGCCACCGATGTCGCAGTTTGATGCCGCATCGACACCGATGCACACATCATTCACCATGAAGGCCGACATGTTGCCATTCACGCACCGTACCCCCGCCGTCAATCTGCAGGAGTTGAACATCGCAGGCGCGTATGGCCAGGAACGGAGTGCGGAGTTCAACTTCACCCGTCAGGACGCGATTCCGGACATTGAACTGAATGAGATCATCTGGAAGTCGATCCGCGGAGCAGACTCCCCCATGCCAGCACCTGTGCGAAGTGCGTTTGTCCGGGTACGGGACAGTAAGCAACAGGGAACGGCCGATGAATAAGGGGAACGGCCCGACAGCCGTCCCCTGTTGCTGAATTCTTGAACTGATAAGGAGCACCGTACGATGGAATCTCCCATCATGCTCCACGATGTCCTTGCGCGGCATCGGATACCAGGATCACTCTTCGAGCCAATGCCGGATGGCTGGGTCCTGTGCTATGCCTGTGGACATCGCTGCAAGATCGCTCCCGGACGGGATGGTATCTGCAAGGTCCGTTCCAATGAGAATGGAGTTCTGTATGTCCCCTCCGGCTACGTTGCCGGCATTGCCGTCGATCCTATCGAAAAGAAACCTTTCTTCCATGCGCTCCCGGGAAGCAAAGCCCTCAGTTTCGGAATGCTCGGCTGTGACTACCACTGCGCATACTGTCAGAACTGGATCACTTCCCAGGCGATTCGTGACCCGGATGCCGGGACCTCGCCAGAGCAAATCTCCGCCGAACACATCGTTCAGCTTGCCCGCGACCACCACACCCCGGTCATCACCAGCACGTACAACGAGCCGTTGATCACTAGTGAATGGGCAGTTGAGGTGTTCCGGATTGCAAAACCGTTCGGCTTGAAATGCTCATACGTCTCGAACGGTAACGCAACACCGGAAGTCCTCGAATTCCTCAAGCCGTATCTTGACTTCTACAAGATTGATCTGAAAAGCTTCCGGCAGAAAAGCTACCAGCACTTCGGTGGCAAGCTCCAGACGGTGCTCGACACCATCAGGATGCTGTATACGATGAACATCTGGATCGAGGTAGTGACGCTGCTCGTTCCGGGCATGAACGACTCGGATGAGGAGCTTGCGGACATTGCGCGGTTTCTCGCATCCGTCTCACCCGATATCCCCTGGCATGTAACGGCATTTCACCAGGATTACCGGATGACCGACCCCGATCCCACACCGGTCCGCTCCCTGGTGCGTGCCGCGGGAATCGGCAAACGAGAAGGTCTTCGATTCGTCTATGCCGGAAACCTTCCGGGAATGACGGAAAACTACGAGAACACGTATTGCCCCTCGTGCAATGCACTGCTTCTGGAACGGCGCGGCTTCCAGGTTCTTCGAAACCTGCTCAACAACGGCTGTTGTCCGTCATGCCGACGTGCCATCCCGGGCGTGTGGTAAGGATCTGATGCAGGGGTAGGCGGGTAGAAACAAAACGCGGCGGACCGCACGTTGCGACCCGCCGCATGAAGAGCACCTCCCGGTCCGAGCCTCAGTTTTCTTTCCCCATTTTCGGACTTTCCTCACGCGTGTACCCCGCCGGGACTTCAAACTCTTTCGCCGGTATGGTCCGCTTCTCGACTTTCGTCACCGTTGTTTTCATCGATCCCATCTCCTGCTGGATCGGGAAACCCTCGATTTTCTTGAACGCCTCCGCCATGCCTGCAGCGCGCGGACTCATTGACTGCATCCGCTTGGTGAACTCCAGCCAGTCTTTCCGCATCGCGTCGAACTCTTTGACATCCTTCGTTGCCCACACGATTTGGTCATCTTTCCCGTCCTTCTTGACCACATACTTTGAACAGGAAAATCCGCTGATGGTTTTCTTCTCTCCTGCGGCGTTCACATCCATCACCGGTGGCTTTCCGCTGCCGAACATCCCTCCCATACGCTCTTCCATCATCTTTCGTTGCTCAGGGGGGAGCGCCTTCAACTTCTCCTCCATCATGCCTGTTGCCTGCTTCACCATCGCCTCCAGCTCGGCGAAGGTCATCTGCTGGTAGGTTTTCTTGTTCATGTCAAGCGCGTACATCATCTCCTTGTCGAGGCGCAAAATCACCGCTCTCCCTTCGGCCGCATCAACTTGCTTGAACATCTTCGGCATCGCATACGACATGGCAGTCGATTTCATCTCACCCTGGTCACCCTTGCTCTGCACGCTCTCCCAGTACATCCCCTGCCCGTAGGCAACGGACAGCGTCAGGACCGCCATTCCGAGGCCCAGCATCAACCGAATGTTTCGCATCATCAACGTCTCCTTGTGTGTTATGGATGAATGTACTGATTGTCGTGTGTGTCGAGATCCATGGTTCAGGCCGCCGGTTCCAGCGGCCGAGCAACGATAATCCCTGTTTGCGTTCCGTGCCGCGCAAGATATTCCGCGAGCGATCCATCGGTAAGCTCCACCTTCTTCGCTGATAACGAGGCGTGCAAAAATTTGATGGTCCCGCCGGACTCCACTGCGAGTCCGGTATGGGCGATGTCCATCCCCTCCATCGACGTCGTAATCCCGATGATGTCCCCACCACGCATCAGGTTCTCTGCAGCAGGGAGATGATCCTTTGGAATGAAATACCGTTTCGCCGACGTGAGCCTCCGCTCGTTCGCCACCGTGCGCGCAAGGAATGTCGTGTCCGACAGTTGCCGATAGGACTCCCTGTGTGTCGACATAAAACTGATGACAGACGATGTCTCCACTCCTCCGAGATCGTGTGTCACTTCCCTGACAATCTTCTTCTGCTGGTTGTCCTCAACCCAATCGGTGAAGTAATGGAGCCGGGAAGGATACCCATCGAGGATACCGCCGCGATAACGGATCCGCGTAAGTTGTTCCTTGAAGCCGTCAAACGTGCGGATCCGCATCTTGATGCAGCGACTGATCGTCAGCATGTTCTCGACGAACGTCAGACAGTCGAATTCGCGCAAGTTTGTCACCAGATGTTCTTCACCTGGCGCTTCGAGCGTATGTCCTACGTAGGGAGTTCCGAGAAAGCTCTTCCCGAGCTCGACCATGATCTCGCCAACCGGTTGCCCCACAAGATTGGCCTTGTCTGCGGTGCCAAGCGTCTTGAGAAGAACTCCTTCGTCACCGTCACTGCGTGATTGTGGCACACTGTCGTGAGCATTGCACGCGCCCACGTGTGACACGATAAGGCCGGACCCTGCTGCCAGGGTGAGGCGCGTAAGGAATTGTCTGCGTGTAACTCCGGGTTTCATAGGTAGACTCATCTGTCATGAGATCGGGACCATAATTCTTCCGGCGGCGTTCAGAACGGTGTGTCCTCCGGACCGACAGGGAGGTTTTCCACCACCGCCAGCGAAAGATTTTCGAACCGGGCAAACCGGTGGACGAAGGCCAGCGCCACATCGTCGATCGGGCCATTTCTCTGTTTGCCAACGATGATCTCAGCATGCCCCTGCACTTCCAGGGCCTTGTCGGATTTTGGGTCGATATACATCTCCGGGCGGTGGACAAACATGACGACATCAGCATCCTGTTCAATTGCGCCGGACTCGCGAAGGTCAGAGAGAATCGGGCGTTTATCTGTGCGGCCTTCCACTGCGCGGCTGAGCTGGGAGAGCGCAATCACAGGGATGTCGAGCTCTTTGGCAAGCGCTTTGAGTGAGCGGGAAATACCGGAGATCTCCTTTTCCCGGTTCTCAGCGCTTTTCGGGCCCTGCATCAGTTGCAGGTAGTCCACAATGATGAGTCCAACACCGTGCTCTGCTTTCAGCCGCCGGGCCTTCGCGCGGAGTTCAAGGATACTCAGCGCCGCCGAGTCATCGATAAAGATATTCGCCTTCGCAAGGCGGCCGGCACCCAGGCTTAGCCGTTTCCATTCATCCTCCGGGAGCCGTCCTGTCCTCACAGCGTGCGCATCCACGCGGGCCTCGGCACACAGGAGGCGCATAATCAGCTGGTGGAGGGCCATTTCGAGGGAAAAGATGCCGACCGCGGTCGATTTACTCCGGTGCATTGCGGCATTGGCGGCAAGCGAGAGAGCAAAAGCGGTCTTCCCGGAGCTTGGACGACCAGCAATAATGATCAGGTCTCCTTTCTGCCAGCCGCCCGTTAACGTGTCAAGATCGCGGAATCCCGTCGGGATCCCTGTTACACCCTCGTGCTTTCCATGGATGCTTTCGAGCACCTCGAGTGTATCGTGGACCGCCTTCTCCATGGAGACGAAGTTTTTCTTCAGTCTCCACTCCGATATCTTGAAGATTGCCTGCTCGGCTTCATCGAGTAAGTCCAGCGCGTCTTCCGTAGGTGCGAATGCACGCGCCGCGATACCGCTGGTTTCCATGATCAATCGCCGCATGAGTGCCTTCTCCAGCACAATGCGCGCATGGTATTCAACGTTCGCTCCGGACGAAACCCTGAGCGTCAGCTCAACGAGGAATGTCTCGCCACCGATACTGTCAAGGTTCCCCCGCCGGCGGAGTTCCTCTGCCACGGTGATGGAATCTGCAGGTTCCCCCTTTTCGAACAGCCCGATAATCGCCTGGAACACCTTCCGGTGTTTCTCGGCATAGAAGGCCTGAGGTTCCAGAACCTCAATAACTTTCGAGATCGCCTCTTTCTCCAGCAGCATGGCCCCGAGGACCTGTTCCTCGATATCCACGGCATTGGGAGGGACGCGTCCCTCGACCACAACGCCCGTATCGCGTTTCACCATCACGTCAGCCATAGACACCCCTTACGGAGATGCTTGTGCAACAAGATCATCGTGTAACTTTCTTGCAGCCTGTACATCCTCCCATGTCGGGCGCTTCCACGCCGGATTCCGCAGCAGTGCAGCAGGGTGGTATGTCACCATAAGAGGGATGCCGTCATACTCAAGGACGCGGCCACGCAAGCTGCCCAGGCTCTCCGTCGTCCCCAGAAGGTTTTCAGCGGCAGTCAAGCCAAGGCAGAGAATCAACTTCGGCCTGACAAGAGCAATCTGCTTCCGCAGGTACGGAAGGCAATGGTTGACTTCTTCCAGAGCAGGTTTGCGGTTTCCCGGCGGGCGACATTTGAGAATGTTGCAGATGTACACCTCTTCCCGCTTGAACTGTATTGCCTCCAGAATCTTGTTCAGCAGCTGTCCGGCGCGCCCGACAAAAGGCTCTCCCTGCGCATCTTCATCCGCGCCGGGTGCTTCACCGACAACCATCATCGTGGCATGCGGGCTACCCACACCGAACACAAAGTTCGTGCGCGTGCTGCCGAGGGGGCATTTCATACAGGTACAGATCTGTACATTCAGGTCCTCCAGAGATGTCGCACTCCCCCACGGTTCTACCGTGATCGGCTTCGCCGGCTGTTCCGGAAGATTGAACAGCACAGGTTCTTCGACGGCGGGAGGTTTGCGACGCGGCATGGCCGCCTCCTTCGGTTGTCCCGGAAGATCAACGATGAGCGCTTCGCCAAAGAGGTCCCTCTCCCGGCGGAGAAACTCACGAATATCAGTCAGCAGATCTGCCATGGGTGCAGGCTAGAGACAGGTGGGGAAGTGGAACGATGCTATGACATCAGCCGCACAACGCGGTCCAGGATCACATGCGCAAGATCGACCTTTGCCATCCTGGGGAGATTTTCCGTTGCTCCATCCCGTCCGAGCACTGTCACAACATTGGTATCGCTCCCGAAGCCGGCTCCCTCGACATGCGGATTGTTCAAAACGATCAGATCAATATTCTTCGATGTCAGTTTCTGCAGTGCGTTTGCCGGACCGTCTTCAGTCTCCAGAGCAAACCCGACCAGAATCTGACGGGTCTTTCGTTCACCAAGCGACTTCAGAATGTCGGGGTTCTGCGTGAGGTTGATCGTCATCGAACCCTTTGCCAGGGATCCGCGTTTGATTTTCGACGCTGAGGGGGAGGTGGGCGCAAAATCCGCCACCGCCGCCGCCATCACCACAGCATCCGCTGCCGGGAACTCCCGTTGCACCGCCTCGTTCATCTCCCGGGCAGTCATGACATCAATGCGCCTTACGCCCCGGGGGGTTTCGCGATCCACCGGACCGGCAACCAGCGTCACGGTCGCTCCGCGAGCAGCTGCGGCAGCTGCGAGTGCGAATCCCATTTTCCCCGATGAGCGATTGCCGATATACCGTACCGGATCAATCGGTTCCTGCGTCGGGCCGGCAGTCACCAGAATAGTCTTGCCGGTAAGATCTCTGTGTGCACCAGTCAGGACAGAGTCCACAAATCGGAGGATGGTTTCCGGCTCAGGCATCCGTCCGGCTCCGCTCAGACCGCTGGCAAGCTCGCCAGTCTCAGGCTCCAGGACATGATACCCCCGCTCCTTCAGGATCCGCACATTGTTCTGGGTAGTGGAATTTCGCCACATATCGACATCCATCGACGGAGCCAGGATGAGAGGGCAGCGGAGTGCAAGCACCAGTGTGGTGAGGAAATTGTCCGCAAATCCACAGGTAATTTTCGCCACCGTGTTGGCCGACGCCGGCGCAATCACCATCACATCCGCCCACACGCCAAGCTCGATATGCCGGGTCCATTGGGGTGTTGACTCCCCGCCCGAGCCGGAAAACATCTCGACAATCACATCCCGGCGGGACAGTGTTCCAAACGTCAACGGGGTAATGAACTGGGTTGCCGCACGGGTCATGACGACCTGCACCTCGGCTCCCACCTTCACCAGTTCCCTGACAAGAACCGCACACTTGTAGGCCGCGATTCCTCCTGTCACACCCACGACGATATGTCTGCCAGCGAGCATGGCCACGCGGCCGCTATTCTTCCTCGTCCACTTCCTCTTCTTCAGGAGGAAGGACAACCTCTTCCTTCTCTTTGTACCGCCACTTCACTTCACCGCGCATCATTTCCTGTAGCGCCACGTCGGTCGGCTTGGGCCGCTGCTCAAACTCGAGACTGATCTTCAGCTGGTCAGGGTTGATATCGTTTTCCTCGGTATCGCTCTCTGTCTTGGTTGTAATCATCTCCACCCGCTGGTTAAACTCGATCTTGATATCCTCGTTCACCTGCCGTGCGCGCTTCGATGCGATGACAATCGCCTCATGGACGTTCATTCCCTCATTGTGGAAGAACTCCAGGTCGATCGGTTTAATAGGCATGCGTTGAATCTCCTCAAGGTGACTGAAGGTGTTGTTTGACAATCGCCTGCACAGTGGTAATCGCCCTCGCTCGGTCGTCGTTCACCACGGAATAATCAAATTGTTTACCGAGCTCCAATTCCATTGCAGCACGCGCCAACCGTGCCGCCAGCATGGTTTCATCTTCTGTGCGCCGGTTCCGAAGGCGCTGCTGAAGAATCTCGGGACTGGGCGGAGCGACAAAGATCAGGACGGCTTCAGGATACCGCCTCTTGATCGACAGTGCTCCTTTGACATCAACGTCAAAGAGCAAGTGCTTCCCCTTCTGCAGTGCGCGTTCAACCTCCGACACTGGCGTTCCGTACAGGTTTCCGAAGAGCTCCTCCCATTCCACAAACGCACCGGCATCACGCCAGCGGAGAAACTCGTCTTTCGTCAGGAAGTAGTAGTCTTTTCCATGCTGCTCTCCCGGACGGATGGGACGTGTCGTGGCAGATATCGAAAACGCCAGCTCCGGGTTCGCATGCAACAGTGCTTGTGCGATGGTGGTCTTTCCCGAGCCGCTCGGTCCGGACACGACAATGAGCCTCCCTCGCATAGCCTATTCGATGTTCTGGAGCTGTTCACGGATCCGTTCGAGCTCTTCTTTCACCGTAACGATACGATGAGCAATTTCGGTTGAGCTCGACTTCGAGCCGATTGTGTTCGCTTCCCGGTTCATTTCCTGGATGAGGAAATTCAGCTTCCTCCCGGCCGGTTCGCTTGCAGCCATCGCTTCGAGGAAGAATTTGTTATGGCTCCTGAACCGTACACATTCCTCCGTGACATCCACGCGGTCAGCGAGCATCGCGATCTCCATCTCAAGGCGTCCCTCATCGATCGCTTCGGCCTCCAGCAATTGCTTGATTCGTTCACGGAGCCGTGAGCGCTCCTGAGGCACCTGGTCATGGGAGAGGCGTTCAACGGTCTCCAGGTTTTCCTGGAGCAGAGCGATGCGTGAGCGGAAATCTTTCTCCAGCTCATGCCCCTCGCTCGACCGCATTTCGTTCAGCGATTTCAGCGCGCGATCCAACGCCTGCTGCGTTATCGCCCACTCCCTCTCGTCTGTGTTTTCGGCAACTTGCGGCTCAAAGATTTCCGAGAACTGAAGAAGATGCTGGAGTTTGACCGGTTCCTTCAGTCCGACGGTCTTTCGAAGCTCTTTCAACAATCGGTAATATGCCTTGGCGGCGGCGGGCTTAATCGTCACAGGGATGCTCCCGTTGGATTCCCGCTCAACAACCACCAGAAGGTTGATTTTCGCCCGGGAAACCCTTCGTCGAACGACTTCCTTTATCTCGTTTTCGCGCAGGGAAAGAGAGCGCGGAAGGCGGGCTGAAACCTCAAGAAAACGGCTATTGACGCTACGAATGTCAACTGTCACCGCGATCCCATCCGCCGCTGCTTCCCCCCTCCCATAGCCTGTCATGCTGATAATCATGCCTGAAACCCTATATTTTCCCCTAGAGATGTTATGGTACAAAAAACACGAGGGACTTGCAATTACCACTTTCTCACATCCTCTTCACTTGCACTTCCACATGTTGTCAACACCAAAAAGCCCAATTCTTTGGGAATTTGAGCAGTTTTCAATATATTGTTGATATCCGTATGGTGAGTAATTATTACACATTTCGTGCTCTCGCCGAAAGCCTTTCATCAAAGCTGACGGGCTATCGCATTGCTCATGCGTTCTCCCAGGAAAGGGATGAGTTGGCATTTGCTTTCAGCGGGATCGAGGGATGCCTGATCATCTCGTGCCGAGTCCAGGAAAACACCTGCTATATGCACCGGACATTCACACGGGCCAGGAGAAACACTACCAGCTTGTTCCGGTCATCATACGGTAAGGAAGTGCTCGGAGTCTCTCACCATCCCGGCGACCGGATGATCGTGGTCCGCCTCGAATCGGGAGAATCTCTTGTCCTGCAATTCTATCGGTCAAAGGCCAACGTTCTGCACCTGGATGCAACAGCGAACATTACCGATGCCTTTCGTCACGCAAAGGAGCTCCGCGGCACACACTATGTTCCTCCTCAGCGAGACGAACCCGTTCACGACATAACCGCCTTCCGCACATCCATACAGGAGGAGCCGGGAAAGCCCGTCAGAAACATCTTGAGGCACTGTTTTCCAGAGCTCGGATCGACGCTCGTCCATGAAATTCTTGCCCGCGCCGATGTCCCCCTCTCGGCCACCGGGGAAGAAATCGAGGCACAGCACGTCGCACGATTCACTTCCGCACTAGCATCTGTCTTCGCAGATCTTTCTATGCCTGAGTCTCAGGTCTACAGTGAAAAGAATGGTCTCCCCTCGGTATTCTCCCTCATTCCTCTCCGGCACCTGGAGGGGATGCACGTACAGCAGTTTGACGACACTCACGAGGCGATTCGATTTTTCATTTCCCGCAGCCGGGCGGGGTCCGACTTCCAATCAAAACGTAACTCGATCATTGCCACGCTCCAGGCTCAGCTCCACAAGGCACAGCGGACGATCAACGCCCTCGAAACCGAACGGGGAGAGTCCTCCCGCGCTTCCGACTACGAACATGCCGGGCAACTCCTCCTGACACTGCCCGCCATTGAGACCCATGGTGCACGATCCGTACAGGTTGAGGACGATAACACACGCCGGGTGATTACGCTTGACCCCAGACTGACACTCATCCAGAACGCCCAACGGTACTTTGAGAAAGCCAAGCGCGCGCAAACCGCCCGCCGGGAATCCGCCAGCCGCAGCATTACTATCACCGCGCGCATCGCCGACGCGGAACGGCTTCTGACCGCCCTTGCCGGCATAACAACAATGAAAGAGTTGAACGCTCTCATGGATACCCACACCGCCAACCTCAACGAGTTCGGCATCGGTCCCAGAGGCAAAGAGCGAGAAGCGATACCATTCCGCGTCTTCACCGTCGATGGAGGATTCGAAGTCTGGGCAGGCAAGAGTAGCACGAACAATGATCTACTGACGACACGATTTGCCAAGCCGAACGACCTCTGGTTCCACGCGCGGGGGTCAAGCGGCTCCCACGTCATCCTCCGCGTTGCATCCTCCAAGGGGGAGCCGAGCAAGAAAGCACGAGACCAGGCTGCCGGAATTGCAGCCTATTACAGCAAAATGAAGAAGGCGAGGCTTGTTCCCGTCGCAATGACCGAGCGCAAGTACGTCCGCAAACCGAAAGGCGCACCGCCGGGTACGGTCGTCCTCGAGCGCGAGCAGACAATATTCGCCCAGCCGGCGCTGCCCGCTCCGCCGCACGAGTAACGGACCACTGTCTGACGATTTCCAACACGACCAAAGGACCGCACAGCATGGCACGGAAGACATCGCAGCATAGCACGCGACAACGTCGCCCGACAATACCCGATCCCGCATCGATGACGCTTCCCACACGTGCAATCCATGGAGCGAAGCTCCATGCGTACAGCGGACCCGTGGCGCCTCCGATTGTGCAGACATCAACATACCGCTTCCACGACTCCACCGACGCCATCCGCTACGCTCAAGGGGATCCCGATGTGTACGTCTACAGCCGGTACCACAACCCGACCGTCGCAGAGGCGGAGGAGCGGCTGGCACTGATGTTCGGCACCGACCGTGCGCTTCTGTTCTCCTCAGGCATGGCGGCAATCACCAGTGCGATTCTGGCGATTGTGCAGGCCGGCGACTCAATCCTGAGCACGCCGTCACTCTATGGAGGGACCTACAGGTTCTTCCGTGATATTCTCCCGCGCCACCGCATCGATGTACGCTATCTGAATCCCGGGGCGTTGGAGGACGCTTCGCTCCTTGTTTCTCGACGGACCAGGCTTGTCTACTTCGAGACCCCCACGAACCCGGCCCTGGGGATCGTTGACATCGCCGCACTGGTCAAGGCAATCCGCACAGCGGAGCGCCGCGCCAAAAGGAAAATTGTGATTATGGCCGACAACACGTTCGCCACCATTCTCAACCAGAACCCATGTGCATTTGGTGTTGACGTGATCGTGGAAAGCGCGACGAAGTACCTTGGCGGTCATTCTGATCTCCTCGCCGGTGTGGTCGCCGGACGTTCACGGTTCATTCAGGCAGTTCATACACAATTGAAGTACTATGGCGGTTGCGCAGATCCCTTCGCCGCATATCTACTCATCCGCAGCCTGAAAACGTTTGACGTGCGAGTCCAGCGACAGAACGAGAACGCGCTGGCGCTTGCACAATTTCTGGAGACCTGTCGCAATGTCAACTATGTTTTGTACCCCGGCCTTCCGTCACATCCTCAACATGATATCGCCAGGCGGCAGATGATTGGAGCGGGGGGAAGGGGATTTGGTGGGATGGTGACAATCGAGGTACAAGGGGGTGCTGCCGGTGCCGTACGGGTCTGCAATGGGCTCCGTGTCGCAGTCAATGCTATGTCGCTGGGTGGCACCGAAACACTCGTCAGCATCCCGGTCTATTCTTCCCATGTCAATATGAAGGAGCGGGAACTGCGCCACCATGGCGTCACGCCCGGAATGATTAGGATCTCCGTGGGTCTTGAAGGAATTGAAGACCTGAAAGAAGACTTCGCAAGCGCCCTGCGGCACTCTTGACCCCACTGTCTCAGAGGGTAGGGCTTCTCGTTTGCACAGCTCCCCGGCAGGGGCTTCCATCCGTCCCACCTGCAGATCGGAAAAATCCATCATCGCTGTGTAACCCTCGATTTCCTTGATTCTTAGCCCTGTTTTGGTTAGCATAGTACTCTTCGGGTTTTAATCGACGTCTTCGTCCATCGCAGGAGATCAAAAGCATGAGAGTCACACGACCTGTCCTGAAACAGTGGGTCCCAGATATGGTATTAACTGCTGTGCTGGTAGCGCTTCTTTCCGGTTGCGCGCCAAAAACGCAGGAATCGCTCGTCGCAAGTGTCGGGCCGACAAGCCTTACATTGCCTGACTACGAGCGGATGTACCTGAAGAGCAACACCTCCAAGGAGAGTGCTGCGAAGACCACGCAGGAAGAGCGCGAGAAGTTTCTGGACCTGATGGTGAAATACCAGCTGAAGCTGGCAGCCGCCTATGATGAAGGCCTCGACCGCCGGCCGGATGTCACCAGCGAAATCGAGCAATACAAGGGAAGCCTTGCTGCATCGTACCTGACGGAGCGTGAGGTTGTCGCCCCCGGCCTCAAGGATTTGTATGCCCGTCGATCAGAAGAAATCCGGGCAAGCCATATCCTGCTGGAGCTGAACTCTTCGGGAAGTCCTGCTGACTCTGCCGCCACCTATCAGAAGGCATACCAGATTATTGCGGAGGCAAAGGCAGGGGCTGATTTCGGCGCACTTGCCGTCTCTTTCTCGAAAGACCCATCGGTCAGCCGCAACCGGGGAGATCTGTACTACTTCACTGCCGGCGTTATGGTACCGGTATTTGAAGACGCCGTCTACAAACTGAAGATCGGAGAGGTCACCCCAAACCCTGTGAGGACGCAGTACGGCCTCCACATCATCAAGGTGACTGACCGCAGACCTGCACCCGGTGACACACGGTGTGCGCACATCATGATCCGGTTCTCCAACCCCAACCCTACACCGGAGGACACCGCAGCCGCATATGCAAAAATCCGTCCACTGGCTGACAGCGTTGCCATGGGGGGTGATTTTGCAGAGCTTGCTCGCCGTCATTCCGAGGATCCGGGTTCCGCAACCCGCGGTGGGGACCTCGGGTGGTTTACACGCCGCAGGTATGTGATCCCCTTTGATGAGGCCGCACTGGTACTCAAACCTGGTGAGGTTTCCCGCATTATTCGTACACCGTTCGGTTACCACATCATCAAATGCCTCGAGACTCGTCCGCCGAAGTCCTTTGACGAAGCCAAGGCAGACCTCCAGCAGATGTACCAGCAGATGCGGTTCCAGAATGACTATCGGGCCTATATCGACAAGCTGAAAACGGAGGTGCAGTTTACCCGGAACGATTCCGTCGTCGCACAGATGCGCGCTCTACTCGATTCGACCAAAACCGTCCGCGACAGTGCATGGGCTGCCGGCGTCACACCGGAACTCAGGCGCTCCACCGTCTTCACCGTTCTTGGCAAACCCGTCAGCGTCGACAGCGTGATCCACACTCTGCAATCGCGGATGGACATCTCCAATTCGCAGTTGCGCTCAACCACCTTTGCGGCCAACATCGATAAGGTGGGCGAACAACTGATGTTTGCCGCCCGCGCCACGAGCCTGGAGCGCGAGAATCCCGAGTTCGCATCGATACTTAAGGAGTACAAAGAGGGTATCCTCTTGTACCAGGTGGAACAGGAAAATGTCTGGGGCAAGATTCAATCGAGCGATTCTCTCCTCCATGCCTATTTTGACAGCCACCGGGACAAGTTCACGTTTCCCGATCGCGTGACCTTTACCGAGGCCCGCACGTTCAGCGAACAGAACGGTCAGGCCCTGTACGCGAAGGTCAACACCGGCATGTCTCTGGAAGCAGTTGCGAAAGCAGATTCCATCCGCATGGCTGCGCCGACGAAGTTCGACGCAGTGTTCAAGAAGAAATCTGCAAGCCTTACCCCAGCAGCCGCAAAGCTTCTCGCATCCCTGGCGGAACAGATGAAGGCCGACACTCTGCTCAGGGTGTTCTTCACCGCGCGCCCTGATACATCGAAACAGAAACAGACAGCGTGGAAGCTTGCCTCGCGCCGTACTGAGACACTGTCAGCAAAACTGATCTCCGCCTACGGGATTTCATCGCATCGTGTCAATGTCCATACCCAGCCGCAGGCTGCATCACGGGCACGTCAGGACACCGTCGGCATTGAGCTGACAGGGAAGCAGGCCCTGATTGTAGGCAAACTCTCGACCTCGACAGTTGCACCCGCGGCCGATGAGCGTGCCAAGCGCACCGATTCACTTGCCATCGGCAAGGTCTCCGCGCCGTTCTTCGCCCGATCCTCGTGGCTCCTTGTACGATTAGACGGACGTGAACCGACCCGGCAAAAAACGTATGATGAGGCCGGGGCCGAAGTCTCGACCTCCTACCAGGACTATGAATCAAAGCGGCTTGAATCCCTCTGGGTCGATCGGCTACGGGCAAAATACCCCGTTGTCGAGCACAAAGAGGCGCTGAAGAATGCATTCGTCTCACACTGACGCGCAGGACACCTGGGTTGTTGGTCTCCTGTGTGTGTTTGGTCTGACATTCCTGCTCGGCGCCTGTTCGCGAGAGCCACAGGCAACAGAGTACGTCGCACGCGTCGACGGCTCAACGCTGAGCAGGGACGACCTTGCGGCAGATGTTGATACGTCAACCGCCTCCGGGAGCACGCGTCAGTATGTGAACGATTGGATCATTACCGAGCTTCTCTACCAGGAGGCCACGCGCCGTGGCCTCTCGGATTCGGAAACACTGCGCCGCCAACTGGAGCAGACAAAGAAGCGCCTGGTCATTGCCGCGTTGCTGGACAAGGAACTTTACGGCGCTGCAGACAGTCTTACCGATGCCGCTGTCAAATCCTACTTCGATTCTTCCGGCAGTATGTTTACGCTGAGGCAGGACGTCATCCGGGCAAGTTACGCACTCTTCTCGGAACGTGATGCTGCAAACCAATTCCGTTCGCTTCTTCTCCGCGGGCGCTCCTGGCCGGAGGTCGTCGGCGCGCTCGAGAACGATACGCTGCTCGCAAATCACCTCCAACAGCTTGTCACCGGACAGTACCACACCGCGTCCACACTGTACCCCCAGGAACTCTGGAAGCTTGCACGCTCCCTCCGCCCGGGCGAGGTATCCTTCGTTCTGAAAGCGTCCAGCGGCTACTATGTGATTCAGCTTGCCGGTATGAAACTGCAGGGCGAGACGCCGGATCTCGACTATGTCAGGGATGAGGTGCGCAACAGGATTCTGATGGAGGTTCGGCGAACTCGCTACGAGAAGCTGATCGCCGAACTCCGGGCGCGCCATACCGTCGATATCCGCCTGTCGGAACCACCACCATCCTCGGACGTGGAGAGTCATTAACAGGAGCGCAGCGCTATGAGGAGAATTCCGGTGGTTTTCGTCTTACTGTCAGGCCTGGTCCTTGCCGCGGCGGGACACGCACAGACCCTGGATCGGATTGTCGCGGTCGTTGACAAAGATCCTATTCTTGAATCCGAGCTCAACGCACAAGTGCAGTTCTTTGTTCTAAACAACCGGGTCGACCCAAATACTGCGGGTCTGCGCGAGCAGGTGCTTCAGTCCATGGTCAACGAAAAACTGATCGTCGCCAAGGCAATCGAAGACAGCGTTACTGTCACAGACGACGAGGTCCAGCAGCAGCTGGAGCAGATCCTCCAGCAGCGCATCCAGCAGGCAGGGTCCGAGGCCCGCCTCGAAGAGATGTACGGCATGCCCTTGTCAAGGATTCGGCGGGAATACCGCGACGAGATGCGCAAGAACCTTCTCGCGCAAAAGTTGCAGCAGCAGCACTTCGGGCAGGCAGAGGTCGGACGCTATGAGGTGGAAGAATTCTACCACACCTACAAGGACAGTCTCCCGCGCGTCCCCGAGGAAGTGGATCTCTCCATCATCTTCGTCAAGCCACGCTACAGCGACGCTGCCCGTTCAGCTACGCGCGCGAAGATGCAGAGCATCCTCGACAGCATTCGGGCCGGCGCAGACTTCGCCACCATGGCACAGCGCTATTCACAGGATCTGGGGTCAGCCAAGCAGGGAGGTGATCTCGGACTCTGGCGAAGGGGAGTCTTCGTCAAGGAATTCGAGACTGCCGCGTTTGCGCTGTCCGAAGGGCAGGTCTCCGATATCGTCGAGACACAATTCGGGCTGCATATCATCCAGTTGATGGAACGCCGCGGCGATGCCGTGCGCACACGCCACATCCTGCTACGAATGGAGCGAACCCAGGCCGACGAGGACTCCACCATCGCCTTTCTGAACAACATCCGCGAGCGCGCCATACACGGAGAGAGCTTTGCCGAACTCGCCAAACGCTACTCCGAGGATACGCGAACGAACTTGATCGGCGGAAACCTCGGATCATTCGAACTTGACCAGCTGCCACAGGTCGACAAAGATCTCTACGCCGCCGTGCGCCAGCTGGCAAGCGGGGACATCAGTGCTCCGATACGCGTCACCGCAGGTTCTGCCAACGGGTACGAGATCGTCTGGGCGAAACGCCGCACACCGGCGCACACTATGACTCTGGAGCAGGACTATCACAAGATCGAGACGCTCGCGCTGAATTATAAGCGCGTCAAAGACTATCAGGCCTGGATCGAAGAGCTCAAACAGAACATCTACTGGGAAACCCGTCTCTAAGGAAGGAACGAGCCCGTGGCTGCAGTTCAGCGCAAAGAACGTGACACCGACGCTGCCCATGATCTTCAGATATCGTACGGTGCTCTCCGGGCGGAGATCGGCCGGATCATCGTTGGCCAGGAAACAATTGTCGACCAACTGATCATCGCGCTCCTGGCACGAGGCCACTGCCTGCTGGTAGGAGTGCCGGGACTCGCTAAGACGCTGCTGATCCGAACGCTCGCACAGGTGCTGGATCTGAAATTCAGCAGGATCCAGTTCACCCCCGATCTGATGCCCAGTGATATCACCGGTACGGAAATCATTGAGGAGGCCGCCGGCACCAGCGCAAAGGCCTTCAAATTCATTCACGGCCCCGTCTTTGCGAACATTGTTCTCGCAGACGAGATCAACCGGACACCCCCGAAAACACAGGCAGCGCTGCTTGAGGCAATGCAGGAACATCGCGTCACGGCCGCCGGCCACACGTACACCCTGCAGGAACCATTCTTCGTTCTGGCCACGCAAAACCCGATCGAGCAGGAAGGTACCTACCCTCTGCCTGAGGCACAGCTGGATCGATTCATGTTCAACCTTTGGCTCGACTATCCTTCGATGGACGAGGAAACCAGCATCGTAAAGTCGACAACCAGTCTCTTCACCCCTGCGCTCTCACATGTTCTGAACGGCGAACAGATTATCGCCTATCAGGACCTTGTCCGCCGCGTCCCGGTTGCCGATAATGTCATCCAGTATGCCGTACGCTTGGCCAGGAGGACAAGACCCAGGACGGACCAGGCTCCGCAGTTCATCAAAGACTGGTTGAGCTGGGGTGCCGGACCAAGGGCGTCACAGTACCTCATCCTCGGTGCAAAGACGCGCGCCATTCTTTACGGCAGACACACCCCCGATATCGATGACGTCAGGACAATGGCTGGTCCTGTGCTGCGCCATCGAATCGTTCCGAATTTCAACGCGGAAGCTGACGGCGTTACCGCCATCGAGATTGTCGCCCGGTTGGTGCGGGAGACCGAATAAGGTGCTCACTACCCGCATCAGGATTTTCTTCAGAACGACCTGTCTGCGGTCTCAGATGTATGCCTGACATTCATCTTGGTTTCACACAGGCTCCGGCCATCCTCGCCGCGCTCCTTGCCGTGCTTGCGTTTCTCGTGGCATGGTTTTCCTACCTGTATACCCTCCCACCCGTATCTCGCACGACACGGTGGGTTCTGATCACGCTCCGTGCAACAAGCCTGGCCCTGATCCTCCTGCTGCTCCTCGAACCGCTGATCCGGACTATCTCCCGATGGACTCAGCCCCCGGCCCTCGCAGTCCTGATCGACAACAGCCAGAGCATGACGATCACCGACGGGAGGCTCCGCCGCGCAGATGAGCTCATGTCTATCATCCGTTCATCCGCCCTCCGCACGGTAGCGCGCGATGCGGATCTGCGTTTCTATACATTCGGTACCCGACTCCGACCGTCATCCCTTGGTGAGCAGGATACATCGTCTTGTGATGAGCAGGCAACGGACATCGCAGGCACGCTGCGGGCACTCCGGGCCGAGGGCGAACATCACCATCTCGATGCAGCGCTGCTTCTGTCCGACGGCAGCTATACCGTCGGTCAACATCCAGTCCACGATGCCGAGCACCTTGGGATCCCTCTGCTCACCGTCGGCATCGGGGATTCCTCCCAGCAGCGCGACATCCTGATCAGCAAGCTGGCCGCAAACGATCTGGTGTACAGCGATCTGCCTTCACCCGTTGACGTCACCGTGCGAAGCTCGGGGTTCACGGGTCAGCAAGCCGATGTCACTCTCCAGGAAGGATCCACAGTTCTCGACCGAGCGACCCTCCGGTTTGATGCCGCGACTGCCGACTATCCCGTTCATCTCACCTATGTGCCGCATGGTGAAGGGGTCAAAAGGCTCGCCGTGCACGTTGCCTGCCTGAACGGCGAGCTCACGCCGGCGAACAACACGCGCCCCTTCTTTACCAAGGTTCTCAGGAGCAAACTCCGGATACTTATCGTTGCCGGTGCACCGTCGCCCGATCTTGCCGTCATCCGACAAACACTCAACGAAGACAAGAACCTTGTTGTTCGGTCCTTTGCACAGAAGGGATCATCCGGATTCTATGAAGGGCCATTGACCGGCAGCATCGTCGATTCGGCTGACTGCCTGGTCATCCTGGAATTTCCCACAACATCAACGTCGGAATCCATCCTCTCCTCCCTCGCCAACGCTGTCAGCACACGGCACATCCCCGTGCTGTTTATCGCGGGCCCCTCACTCGACCATGCGCGGCTCCAGCGTTTCGGGCCCGTGATTCCCTTTGCGGCGGACCTCCTATCATCCAATGAACAGCTTGTCCAGTTTCAGCCCAATGCCGCGGAGCGAGGACACCCTCTGCTTACGCTCGGCACACCGGAGGGAGTAGACGCATGGATGAGACTTCCACCCCTCTTCAAGACACTCTCGGTCTACCGCCCGCGATCCGAAGCCCTCGTCCTTGGCACCGTCCGGCTGTCGACAGGAGTTCTCCCTGATCCACTTCTTCTCGCACGATCCGTTGGACGTGAAAGATCGGCGGCATTCCTCGGCTATGGTCTCTGGAGATGGCGTCTCATGGCACAGGGAACCCAGGGAACCGCTGACCATCTCTCGCGCTTTCTCGCCGGAGCGGTACAATGGCTTACCTCCCGTGAAGAGTCCAAACCGGTACGAGTCACTCCTTCACAGGAATTCTTCAGTCAGGGCGAACCACTGGAATTCGTCGGACAAGTGTACGATGCCAGCAACCGTCCTGTGGACGCCGCGCGGTTGAGGTTGACGGTCAAAGGAGGAACACAACCATATGAAACCGAGCTTCACCCTATTGGCAACGGCCGCTACGAGGGTTCACTGGAGGCTCTTCCCGAGGGTGATTACACCTTCCAGGCTATCGCGGAGGAAAACGGCATCTCGTATGGAACAGACGCGGGACGATTCGGTGTGGGCGGGTTCAACCTCGAATTTCAAGACACGAGAATGAATGCACAGCTGATGCGGGAGATGGCACAGACTACAGGAGGAGAATTCCTCACGCCGGCCTCCATTGACAGCCTGCCGGCAATTCTCCGACGCATGCCCGGATTCACACCGAGGGAAATGCAGCAGGCACACTCATTCGATCTCTGGAACAACCACTACCTGCTCGCGATTCTGCTCACCCTCCTCTCAATCGAATGGCTGCTCCGAAAACGGAGCGGGATGCTCTGAACCTGTCTGATGACCTTCTGTGACAACGGGGTCGCCAACCTTGGCGACCCCGTTGTGTTCCTCCTGCGGAGATCCACACCTACTACTTCTTCTTCCCGCCCTTGCGCGCAATGCCGCCCTTCCTCTTATGTCCAGGGCGAACGGGCTGACCCTTGGGTGACACACCTTTTAGCGGTTGCGATGGTTTGTCCTTGACCGTCGGCAAAACCGGCTTCTGTTTTTCCTGACCCGTTTCTTTCTTCGGCCTCTTGTCGAATATCTCCTCTTGTCCTTCCAGCCCCCCGCCGCTGTTCGGTCCGCGCTTCACCGTAGAATCCTCGTCGTCTTCAGACTTCACGGCTGCCACGTCAGCCACAGAATCGCCATCCTCCAGCCGGATCAAGCGCACGCCCTGCGTATTCCGTCCCGCAATTCTGATTTCCGACGCGTGCTGCCGGATGGCCTTGCCTCCACCGGTTACAATCACGATATCATCGCTGTCAACGACCTCCTTGACGGCGACCATTTGCCCAGTCTTCTCCGTTGTTTTGACGGTGATAATGCCCTTGCCACCGCGATGGCTGACCCGGTATTCGCTTGTTTCACTTCTCTTCCCGTATCCATTCTCGGTCACGATAAGGATGCTCGTCCCGGAGCGTTTGAGGACGACGAACCCTATAACCTTGTCCCCTTTCCCGAGCCGGATTGCCTTCACACCGGACGCAGCCCGCCCCATCGATCGTACTTCATCCTCCCGGAAACGGATCGCCAATCCCTTCTGCGTACCAATCACGATATCCTGCTTCCCATCGGTGATACGCACATCCATCAGACGGTCACCCTTCCCGAGCCGGATCGCCCCGATCCCTGTCCGCCGCGGATTGCTGAACTCCTGCAGCGATGTCTTCTTCACCATTCCCCGTTCGGTCACCATCATCACGAACAACGGATCATCAAAGTTCTTCACATTGACATACGACGCGATCGCTTCCTCTTTCGATGTGGCGATCAGGGTGGAAATTGGCTTGCCCCGTGATGTGCGGCCAGCCTCCGGAATCTCAAACACCTTGAGCCAGTAACAACGGCCTGCATTCGTGAACAGCATGAGATACTCGTGGGTGCCCGCCACAAACACGTGTTCGATAAAATCATCCTCGCGCGTGGACGCCCCTGTGCTGCCACGACCGCCACGCCCCTGCCGACGATATCCGCTAACGGGGAAGCGCTTGATAAACCCCGCATGACTGATCGTCACCACAACCTGTTCGTCAGCGATCATATCCTCGATGCTGAACTCTTCGGCTTTGTACACGATTTCCGTGCGCCGTTCATCTCCATAATTCTTCTTGATTTCGGCGAGTTCATCCTTGATGATCTGGAGCTGAAGTTGCTTGCTTTTCAGGATCGCTTTCAATCTCTCGATCAGCTTGATCGTCTCCCGGTATTCCTCCTCGATCTTCCGGCGTTCCAACCCCGTGAGTCGCTGCAGGCGCATGTCGAGGATGGCTTTGGCTTGAATCTCCGAGAGCTTGAACTTCTTCATCAGCCCAGCTTTTGCCGTTTCCACATCCTTCGACGCTTTGATCAGTTTAACAATCGCGTCGATGTTGTCAAGCGCGATCATGTAGCCTTCGAGAATGTGCGCACGCTTCTCGGCTTCATCAAGCTCGAACTTCGATCGGCGCACCACGACCTCATTACGGTGCGCGATAAAGTGCTGCACCATTTCCTTCAGGGTCAACACCCGGGGTCGTCCATCCACGAGTGCAAGCATGTTCACGCCGAAGGTCGTCTGCATCTGCGTATGCTTGTAGAGGTTGTTCAAAACCACCTCGGCAGGAGCATCCCGCTTCATCTCGATGATCACCCGCATGCCGTCGCGATCCGACTCATCGCGAATATCGGCAATATCGTCAAGCTTCTTTTCGTTCACCAGGTCCGCGATCTTCTCAATCAGAGACGCTTTGTTGACCTGGTACGGGATTTCCGTCACCACGATGCTCTGACGCTCATTCTTGGCCGTCTCGATAGTGGCACGGGCCCGAACCACAACCCTCCCGTGACCGGTCGTGTAGGCCACCTTGACGCCGTCGTATCCATAGATGATGCCGCCGGTCGGGAAGTCAGGCGCCTTGACATACTTCATCAGCTTTTCGCTGGTCAGCGTGTCGTCGTTGATCAGGGCAATACACCCGTCGACGACTTCGGTCAGGTTGTGGGGAGGAATGTTGGTAGCCATTCCCACTGCGATGCCGCTGGTGCCATTGACCAGGAGGTTGGGAACCATCGCCGGGAGCACGGATGGCTCCCTCAATGTCTCGTCGAAGTTCGGGACAAACTCAACAGTGTTCTTCTGCAGATCCTTTAACATCTCCTCTGCAATCCGGGAGAGACGCGCTTCGGTGTATCGCATTGCCGCCGGAGAGTCACCATCCACGGACCCATAGTTTCCCTGCCCATCGACAAGCGGGTACCTCATCGAGAAGTCCTGCGCCATGCGCACCATCGTATCGTAGACGGCGGTATCACCATGAGGATGATACTTTCCGAGTACTTCACCCACGATGCGGGCCGACTTCTTATACGGACGGTTGGCGGCAAGGCCGAGATCCTGCATGCCGAACAGGACGCGCCGGTGCACCGGTTTCAGGCCGTCTCTCACATCCGGCAACGCGCGGGCGACAATAACGGACATCGAATAGTCGATGTACGATCCCCTCATCTCCTCTTCGATGTCAACAGGAATGATCTTCTCGTTTACCGTAGCCATGCACTCACTCTCCGTCGCTCCGCTGTCCGCTTAGACATCCAGGTTCCTGACGTATTTGGCATTCTTCTCGATGAACTCACGCCGCGGTTCCACTTCATCGCCCATGAGAATCGAGAATGTCCTATCCGCATCCGCCGCATTGTCAATCGTGACTTGCAGGATGGTTCGTGTTTCCGGGTTCATTGTGGTTCCCCAGAGCTGCTCCGGATTCATCTCACCAAGACCCTTGAACCGTGCGATTGCGATGCCGTTCCCCACCACCACGGCACCCTCCTCCAGCACTGCAGCACCACCGTCTTCCTCTGCCTCCTTCTGCTCTTTCTTGCCCTTCTCGCTCTTCAGGCGGTTCACCAGTTCGTTGCGCTCCTCATCGTCGTACGCATAGAACTCTTGCTTCCCCTTCTTGACTTTGTAGAGTGGCGGCTGTGCAATATACACATGACCGAGCTCGATCAACTCTTTCATGTGCCTGTAGAGCAGCGTGAGCAACAACGTCCGGATATGCGACCCGTCAACATCCGCGTCGCACATGAGGATAATTTTGCCATATCGAAGCTTTGCCGCATCGAACTCCTCCCCGACTCCCGTTCCCACGGCAGTAAAGATGTTCCGGATCTCTTCATTTTCCAGAATCTTGTGTAATCGCGCCTTTTCCACATTCAGGATTTTCCCTTTCAGCGGAAGGATCGCCTGAAACCGCCGGTCTCGTCCTTGCTTTGCGCTTCCTCCAGCGGAATCACCCTCGACCAGATAGAGTTCACAGTGCTCAGGGTCGCTGATGGAGCAATCGGCCAGTTTTCCCGGCAATCCACCCGACGTGAGCGCATTCTTTCGCCTCGTCAGATCGCGCGCTTTCCGCGCAGCCTCACGCGCCTCGGCTGCACGTAGCGATTTGTCGATAATCCTTCGCGCGTCGCCGGAGTTCTCTTCCAGCCATAAGGAGAGGGCACCTCCGATGATTCCCTCGACGATGCTCTTCATTTCGCTGTTGCCCAACTTTGTCTTGGTCTGCCCCTCAAACTGGGGATCGGGCACCTTCACGCTGATCACACCGGTGAAGCCTTCGCGAAAGTCATCACCCGTCAAAACGAGTCCGCCTTCCTTCAGCAAGCCGTTCTTGTAAGCAAACGTGTTCAGCGTACGCGTGAGCGCCGTGCGGAAGCCGACCAGATGCGTTCCACCTTCGTGCGTGTTGATGTTGTTCACATAGGTGAAGATGTTCTCGCTATATTGATCGTTGTAGACGAAGGCCGCTTCCACCTCCACCGGCCTGCCCAGTTCATCCTTATCGCTTCCCTGCGCATAGAACGGTTTGCGCATAACTGCCGGCCGCGTGGCGTCGATATATCGTACAAACTCCACCAGCCCACCCTCAAAATGGAATGTCTCCTGCTGTTCCGCCTTGTTCCGACGGTCAACAATCCGGAGTGTCACCCGCGGGTTCAGAAACGCAAGCTCTCGCAACCGCTCACCCAGCGTCTCAAACTTGAAGGCTCGGTTCTTGAAAATCTGGCCGTCCGGCAGAAACGTTATCGTGGTGCCGGTCTTTCCTTTCTCAGCCTTTCCTGCCACCTTCACCGGTGCGACCGGCTCACCCCGTTGATACTTCTGGTACCATACTTTCCCGTCGCGGTAGACCAACGCCTCCAGCCACTCGCTCAGCGCGTTCACCACGGACACCCCTACGCCGTGGAGGCCGCCGGAAACCTTGTAAGTATTTTTGTCGAACTTCCCCCCGGCATGGAGCACTGTCATGACCACTTCCAGAGCCGAACGGTTTTCCCCTTTGTGAAAATCCGTTGGGATTCCACGACCGTCATCGGTCACCGATACCGAACCATCCTTGTTCAGCACGACCTCGACGCTTTGCGCGTATCCAGCAAGCGCTTCATCGACCGAGTTGTCGACAACCTCATAGACCAGGTGATGCAGACCTCGGGCACTGATATCGCCGATGTACATTGCGGGCCGTCTGCGGACCGCCTCCAATCCTTTCAGGACGGTAATGTCTTCGGCGGTATACCCGTGTCCGTTCGGCAAATGCTGTTTATCTTTCCGCTGTGTTTTGGCCATTGCTCGTTCACACACTCCACGCTATCGGAATCGTATATCCCTCACTATGTTCTTGCCAGCCCTGGCGTTGATCTTTTCCTTGATCTCGTTCCTGCGCATCGTCAATTCTGCCCGCCAGGGAGCCGACGATACCGCCACAATCAGAACGCCATTCTCTATCCTCTGCGCAGCGCTCACCTTCGCAATCTGCTCACCGACCAATTCACCCCACCCCGTGAGAATGCCGTACTCTGCAAGCGGCCGGTCAATTCCCATGGTCCGACTGAAATCGTCCAATGCCCTCGAGATCGAGACCGGACCCGCGGCGCGGCGACGTGCACTACTGCGTGACATGACGGCAGGTTCCGTGCTCTATGACAAACCGGCGGTGCCGATCGCTCCACTGCACTGCACGGTGAAGATTCTGGTCATCCGTGGTCGTGATCACTGTCTGCCCCAGCGCGGCCACAATATCGAGGATCCGCCCAGCTCGCTGCCGGTCGAGTTCACTGAAGACATCGTCCAGCAGAAACAGGGGAACATCATTTCGCTGCTCACGCAGATAGAAGAACTCCGCAAGCTTCAGCGCCACGAGCAGAGTTTTGTGCTGCCCTTGCGATGCATACTCCTGGACACCTCTCCCGTCAATGGCCAGCCAGACATCGTCCCGGTGCGGACCAACAAGCGTCATGCCGCGTCGCCGTTCGTCATCCGCACGATCCTCTACACACCGATGGAACGCAACGGCAATCCCCTCGGGCATGTCGCTTCCATCGACATCAGCCGATGGGACATACGCGACGTGCGGGTCCTCTTCTCCCCCGGCAAGCGTTCCATACGCCTCCTTCACATAGTGCAGGAATTCCCGAAAGAAGCGCTGACGGCTCAGGATGATCTTGCTGCCGTGATGCACCAACCCTACAGTCCACGGCTCAAGATCAGCTGCAACGCAGTGACTGCCTGCTTTTGCATCCGCAAGGACACGGTTCCGATGCTTCAGGACACGCCGGTACTCCAGCAGCTCCTCCAGATACGACCGGCTGGTCTGCGAGAGCAGCAAGTCAATGAACTTCCGCCTTTCCCCGGGCCCTCCCGACGTTACCGCCCCATGTTCCGGCGAGAGGATGACGACAGGAAATTCTCCTATCACCGATGACAGGCGCTCCGGGTGGGACCCGTCAATCACATATTCCTTTTCTCCGCTGGTCTTCTCGTACCGGACTCGCACTGTGTGGTTATTGCCACGCCCGTCCATGATTGTCCCACACACATCAAACTCTTCACACCCGATCCGAAGAACCGTTGCATCCGTTGCCCCGAAAAAGCTTTTCGTCAGACTGAGGTACGACAATGCTTCAACGATGTTCGTTTTACCCTGCCCATTGTCCCCAACGAGCACATTGACGCCGTCACCGAATCGGAGCTCCGTCTCCGCATGGTTCCGGAAGTTTCTCAACCTGACCGTCGTAACAATCATTCGTGCCCCATCCACTTCTAGAACGCACCAGCCCCGTCGCTGACGGGGCCGGCCGCACTTCGCGCGTCACTTCCCTTCTTATGTGTTCAGCCGTACCGGCATGACCAACATCAGAATATCCACCCCCACCCCGCCGTTCATCGGCGAAACAACAGCAGCCCGTGTTGGTGAGCTGAATTTGAATTCCACCTGATCGCTGTCAAGGTGTGTCAAGATGTCCGCGAGATAGATAGAGTTGAACCCAATCTCAAACTTCTCACCCGCAAATGTGCAGGGCACGGTTTCTTTTGCCTCACCACCAAAATCAATGTCCTGTGCGCTTACTTCAACAGAGGTGGTCCCAATGCTCAATCGCACCTGGTGTGTGGTTGCGCTGGCATACAATGCGACGCGCCGTAGCGACAGCATCAGCGGCTCCCGCTGTACCGTCACACTCTTCTCGTTGTCCGATGGAATAACACTCTCATAATTAGGATACGTCTCTTCAATGAGCCGCGTGAGGAGAATAGAACCCTCGAATGAGAACCGCGCGTGTGTGGCACTGACGTCCAGCGTTGCGTTGGCACCTTCCAGTATCCGTATCAGAACATTGAGCGCTTTTGCCGGAACAATGATATCCTTTTGGAGTGAGCTTGCATCAATCCCTTTCAACTGGTAGCGGACGAGTCGATGCCCGTCTGTTGATACGGCGCGAAGCGTATTCTCTTTGACTTGAAACAGGACTCCCATCATTGCCGGCCTCAACTCATCGGAACTCACAGCGAACACTGTTCTGTGAATGACTTCCTTCAACTTGTTCGATTCAAACGAAAGAGTTGCACCGCTCTGAAACCCGGGAACTTGCGGATATTCCTTTGCACCCTCGCCCGTCAGATTATATTCCCCCGTATCTGTCGTCACCCTCACCCTGTTTGTAGCACTATCGATGGTAAATGACGCGCTCGTGTCGGGCAGCGATCTCATAGTATCGATGATACGTTTTGCAGGTATAGCAATTCGTCCATCCTCTATTCCTCTCACCTGCATCGTCAGTGTGAGTGAAAGAGCTAGATCAGTAGCAGTCAGACTCAATTGATTTCCGGCGAGATCAAACAGAATATTTTCGAGAATTGGCATCGTCGAGCGTGTCGGAAGAACGCCGCTGAGTTTGTTCAACGTACGCTGGAGTTCTGCACTGCTGACCGTGAATTTCATTGCACTCTCCTTCCGAAAAAATAATAAAGGGTTGAATCCAAAGTGCGCATAAACCCTTAGAATTTAAGCATTTTCGCTGAAATATGCCACTTGACAGGGTGTTCCAGACTGCGAACAACTATAGAGTATATTACTATACTATATAGTAAAAGAATAAGAGTAATAATGAGGTTGATATGTTGATAGTGTGAGCCAACGACATCTTTTAACGCTGAAATCAATAAGGGATAGAAGTAGATGAATGAGAAGGAACTTTATGTCACCGGCTGTGGAAAACAACGTCGACTATCAACACTCATTATGAAAACTGTGTACAACAGACCGCCGCTACAGTCTATACACATACAAGAAACAGGAACGAACAGAGTCTGCACACAGTGACACACAAGTTTGTCACACATAGTATAATGCTACAACACAGGCGCACATTTTGGGCATTGTCTGTACAATACTGGAAATACGAATGGATGTACCCCTGGTTGCATTTTGTAAGAGTCTGGAGTAGCCAAGAGAGCTGAGAATGATATATGTATGCACGGGTACTATTGCTGTCAGTATGGCCGACCGGAGTTCTAGACGTGTGCGAGAAGTTGAAGACGACGACGAATCTGTCCGACGTTTGCTTGGTATTTGCCATCCAATCGCATCTGATCTTCGACAGACTGATACGCATGGATAACCGTGCTGTGATCTCGGCCGCCGAAGTGAAGCCCGATTGTCTTGAGAGAACAGTTGGTTAACTCTTTTGCCAGGTACATGGCAATCTGCCGAGCGTTTACAATCTCCTGTTTCCTCGTTTTTGCACGGATCAGGTCTTCCGGTATTCCAAAATACTCACACACAGTTCGCTGAATGGACTCGATAGTGATTGGCGAACGGACATCACCAACTACCATCTTCAACACCTCCCGTGCCAGATCAACATTAATTTCGCGTCCTTCCAAGGATGCTTTTGCAAGAAGACTGATCAGGCACCCCTCGAGTTCCCTGATATTCGATGTGACATTTGCAGCGATGCACTCAATGACATCTTGCGGGAGTTCAATCCCGTCGCCCTGGCTCTTGGCTTTCAGAATAGCAATTCTGGTCTCGAGATCAGGCGGTTGGATATCAGCTGTCAGACCCCACTGAAATCGTGACAGCAGACGGTCGTCGAGTCCCTTGAGTTCTTTCGGAGGTCTGTCCGATGATAGGACGATTTGTTTGCCGATCTGATGAAGCTCGTTGAATGTATGGAAGAAATTGTCCTGTGTCTTCTCCTTTCCCGAGAAGAACTGGATATCGTCGACAATAAGAACATCCATACTTCGGTAGAAATTTGAAAAGTCCGCGATACGGTCACTCTGGATTGCGTCGACGAACTCAACTGTGAACTTCTCACTCGACACATAGATGACACGTCTTGCCTTGCCATTTTGCAGTGCGGAGTTGCCGATTGCTTGCATCAGGTGCGTCTTCCCCAGCCCGGTGCCGCCATAGATCACGAGGGGGTTGAATGATGTGCCGGCCGGGTTGTTGGCAACCGCCGAGGCGGCAGCTCGGGCCAGCTGGTTGCTATCTCCCTTAATGAAATTTTCAAAGGTGTAGCGTGGATTGAGGAAACTTTGGAATGCTCCCGCGTCTGTTGTATAGTGTGGTGATAGGCGGGCAGACGACGGTGCTGTCGTGAAGGTTTCTGGCTGCGGCGGGAAGGTCGTCCTTTCTGCGCGTGCAAGTGGCGTGGCTGCCGGAGGCGGATAGTCGGCCTCTACCCCAGGATCTTCGCGGTCTACCGAATACTCAAGTTTTGCATCGCGCCCGAGGACTTTGCTGATGGTTGCTGTCAGGATGGTGTAGTAGTGTTCTTCCAGCCAGTCATAGAAGAACTGGCTTGGTACTTTGACCGTGAGCGTTCCTGCCCGCAGGTACATCGGCGCGATTGGCTCGAACCAGGTCTTAAAACTTTGGGTATTAACGCGCTCTCTGATCATCTCGAGGCAGGCAACCCAGACATTCCTTGCCTCCTCGTTCTCGGTCGGGTGTTTTGAGAAATCGGTTACCGTATCCATAGAGGGATCAATTGATAAGGTAGGTTATCCACATGAAAAATGGAGTTTTCCACAATAATACGCACAAACTATGCATGTTGCGAACTCGCACCGGAAAACTACGCACTGTTATCAACAGAACGGTCAGGTGCGTAACAGCTATATTTTACAACACATTACAGACAGTAAACCGAATTGTCAACAGTAAGCGGCTCTTTGTAGAGCAGCGGTGAAGTGTGATTGGTCTACGCGCCCTTTAATTATCCACGCATTGTCAACACTGGGGTCGGGTCATAGCATACTCAGTAGTATAACACGTCCTGGGCTCGCTTTGCAAGTTAATTCTTTCTCATCTTCCGGGGCGTGGTTGTTTCTCAGACGTATTTTTTATAGATTGAGGTTCCGGTAGCGTGTACCGTAGAGTGTGCGGAGGATTGTCCGATTCGGGCAACCCTCTTTTTTTCGCTTCCCCACCGAGTGGATGAATGACAGAAGGAATTGCTAAGCAATGAAACGCACGTTTCAGCCTCACAAGAGGAAACGGAAGAACACCCACGGGTTCCGCCAGCGGATGGCCACAAAGGGCGGCCGCAAGGTTCTCTCACGCAGGCGGGCGAAGGGCCGACACAAACTTACAGTCAGTGATGAACGGTAGTTGAAGAAGGACACCGTACTGCGCGGCCATGCGGCCTTCCGGCATGTCCTGGAGGCCGGTGTACGGTTCGACGGTGAGCTCTTTCGGTGTCATGCGTGCAATGAGGCGGGGCGCGGAGCAGCTGTTCGCGTGGGGTACGGCGTGTCGCGCAGGATGCTGAAAGCTGTTGACCGGAATCGTGTGCGGAGGCTTCTGCGGGAAGCCTTCGCGGCGGAACGGCCTCTGCTGTTCCGGCATGCGACAAATGCTGGCACGTCGGTGTCCCTCCTGTTCATCTATCGACCGCGGATGGCGGTGGGGGTGCAACGGCTCTCCTTCCATGCCGTACGAACTGACGTGCATACCCTCTGCCTGAGCATACGCTCCGTCGTATGACAGATGATCAATGACGAGCATGCTTGTTTTCCTCATACAAGTCTACCAGGTGACGATCTCTCCTCTGCTTCCACCGAACACCTGCAGATTTTATCCTACCTGTTCCAGTTATGCGATTGAGGCCGTGCAGAAGTACGGTCCCATAAAAGGAACATGGCGCGCGATTCGCCGCATTGGAAAGTGTCACCCATTTCATCCCGGCGGTTACGACCCCGCCTGATCCGTCTGAATCGGAGATTGCTGTTATGGACAAGCAAACAACCATTGGCTTCATCCTCATTGCACTGGTGCTGATCGTCTGGATGTGGATCCAATCCCCGGCGCCGCCGCAGCATGTCCAGGGAACCACGGACACCATCGCGCACATGGAGCGGCGCGACAGTGCTGCAATGGAACATGCCGCCGTTGTCCCACCGCCGGCGCCTTCCCCCTCCCCTGCTGATGCGGCTGGGAAATATTTCGCCGCGAGGCAGACCGGAGAGGAACATGTGCTCACCGTAAAGACTGGCTTGTATCTTGCGGAGATTACCAACCGGGGCGGCATGGTAAGGAAATGGGAACTCACGCAGTATCTGGCGTGGGACAAGCGTCCGGTGCAGCTGGTCGACTTCAACAGCGGGGGTGATCTGAGTATGCTGTTCACCTCGAGCGATGGAAAGCTCGTGAACACCAGTGTGCTCTATTTTGACGCGTCGTACCATCCGTGGACCACGGTTGAGTTGACCGGGGATCAGACCTTCACGGTCGATTTTACGCTTCCCGTGGAAGGCGGGGGAAAACTGATCAAACGGTACACATTCAAAGCTGACGCATACTCGTTCGACGTGCAGTTCGTGTTTCAGAATATGGAGCAGGTGATTTCCAATTTTGAATACCAGGTGATCTGGGAGCACGGGCTTCGCTATCAGGAACACAACAGCGTGGATGAGTCGAGCTATGCTATGGGCTATGCCTATTCCGGTGGTGAGCTTGCGGAGATCGATGCGACCTCGGCGACAGAGCCGGCAAAACGCGATCTCAACGGATCGACCACCTGGGTGGCGACGAGGAACAAGTATTTCCTTTTGGCATTATTGCCGGACGCCGGAGTGAGTCAGGGGGCGTATCTCGAGGGGAAGCGAATGACGCACCCCGACAAAGGAGTAACGGAAACGTACTCGGTTGCATTGAAGATGCCATTCAAGGGGGGGCATGAGGAATCGGCCCATTTGCGAGTGTACCTTGGCCCTCTGGAATACAATATTGTCCGTTCGTACGGCGAGGGGTTGGAAAACACGATGAACCTGGGTGCGGCGTGGATCATTCGTCCAATTGCCGAATATGTGATGATTCCGCTCTTCACGTTCTTGAGAAAGCTGATCCCGAACTACGGTCTGGTCATCATTGTGTTTTCGATCATCATCAAGATTGCGCTGCATCCATTAACCCGGCAGAGCATGCGTTCGATGAAGAAAATGCAGGCGTTGAGCCCTTTGCTGAGCGAGATCAAGGAGAAATACAAGGACAGTCCGGAGAAGATCAATCAGGCCACGATGAACTTGTATAAGGAGTACGGGATCAATCCGGCGGCCGGCTGTCTACCTCTGTTATTGCAGATGCCCATCCTCTTCGCACTCTGGGCTGTCCTGCGATCAAACATTGAGTTGCGCCAGGCGAATTTCGTAGGCTGGATCCATGACCTTTCCATTCCTGACAACATCCTCAAGCTCCCGTTCACCATCCCGATCTTTGGGATCACAGAGCTTAGCGGCGTGGCGCTCGCCATGGGCGTCACGATGTTTGTGCAACAAAAGATGAGCACGACTGACCCGAGGCAGAAAGCAATGATCTGGATGATGCCGATCATGATGACACTGATCTTCAACAATCTTCCATCCGGACTGAACCTCTACTATTTCGTGTTCAACATCCTCTCCATCGGACAGCAGATGTGGATCAATAAGCAGCATGGCGACGAGCCACTGCGAAAAGTGGAGCCGAAGAAAAAGGGAGGCGGCATTCTGGGAAAAATCACAAAGGATTTGCCGAAGCTTCGCTAGATAGCACCACGCGCGTGAACCAAAGCTCGTCCGTACGACGGGCTTTTTTTATTGGTGTCCGAGGGTAGTCCTGCAGCAGCAGTGTGGACAAATGATCTTGAAATTTGTACCTTGCTGCGCTATGAAACTCCAACCAAAGGATACTATTGCTGCGCTTGCCACGCCTGTGGGCGAGGGTGGGCTGGCGATCATCCGGATCAGCGGCCCCGCTGCAGTGACGATCGCTGACAAGGTGTTTCGGGGAAAGCAGCCGCTCCGCGATGCACCGGGTTTTACGGTGCACTACGGAACAATATACACCACACGCAGCGAAATGGTGGATCAGGTGCTTGCAACCGTGTTTCGTGCCCCTCATTCGTACACCGGGGAAGATGCTGTGGAGTTCAGTTGCCATGGAGGCATGCTCGTATCTCATCGGGTGCTGGAATCAGTTCTGGAGGCAGGCGCTCGCCAGTCAGAACCTGGCGAGTATACCAGGCGAGCCTTTCTGAATGGGAGAATGGATCTGTCGCAGGCAGAAGCTGTGGCGGACCTGATTGCTGCGCGCAGCCATCGGGCACATCTCTCATCGCTGGAACAGCTAGAGGGAAAGCTGGCCGGTCGGATTGCGGAACTGAAAGCCAAGTTGATGGACCTCTGCTCGCTGTTAGAGGTCGATCTTGACTTCAGCGAGGAAGGAATTGAGCTCATATCGAAGCAGAGTATTGCGGAGAAGATTGAAGATAGCGTTGCTACTATCAGTCGCATGGTTGCCTCGTTCGAGGTAGGGAGGGTTTACAGGGAAGGGGTCACCGTTGCGCTTGTCGGGAGGCCGAACGCCGGGAAGTCGAGCATCTTCAATGCATTGCTTCAGGAGAGCCGAGCGATTGTTACTCCTGTGCCCGGCACCACCCGCGACCTGCTGGAAGAGAACCTGACAATAGGCGGAATACTCTTCAGAATCTCGGATACGGCCGGTCTTCGTGAACCGACGGACGTCGTGGAGACAGAGGGGTTGAAGCGAAGCAAGGCAGCTCTACAGCGAGGGGACATACTTGTCCTGGTTGTGGACGCTACCGAGAAGTTGCCAGTTGCGGAGTGCCTTGCCGATCTTGGAGAGGTACTTCCCGGCCGGAGAGTGGTTGTTGCGTACAACAAGATAGATCTTCTTGGGGAATGCTTAACTGGTCCGACCGACTTCATGGCTCATGGAATACAGGGCATGGCTGTCCGAGTCTCCGCAAAGAATGGACAAGGCATTGACACATTGAGGCGTTGCCTGGTCGGCCTTGCGGTTGGACCGAACCGTGGTCAGGAGGGGTCACTTTACATAACAAATAGGCGACACTGGGAGTCTCTGAAAAAGGCCAAAGTGAGCCTGGAATTAGCTATCGGTTCTCTGAGCAGTGGCAGAACCAACGAATTTGTCGCATTTGATGTAAGAGAGGCAACAGAGTTCCTCGCGGAGATCACTGGGGAAGTCACGAGCGAAGATGTAATCAACCATATTTTCGCCCGCTTTTGTGTGGGAAAGTGAGTAAGATGTTTCACGTGAAACAGCGAGCTATCAGTGCTACCCAAAACCACATTTGATGTTGCTGTCGTGGGTGGTGGCCATGCCGGGATCGAAGCGGCCTTGGCAGCTGCCAGGATGGGATGCTCCACAGTCCTCGTGACGATGGACGTAAACGCTATTGGGAGGATGTCATGTAATCCAGCAATAGGTGGGACGGCAAAGGGGCACCTTGTCCGGGAAGTAGATGCTCTGGGTGGTGAGATGGGGAAACTCGCAGATGCAACGGGGATCCATTTTCGCATGCTGAATAAGTCGAAAGGACCGGCTGTCTGGTCTCCACGAAGTCAGAATGACCGAGAATGGTATAGTAGGGAGGCCCGCAGAAGAGTTCTCTCTGAACCAGCACTTGCCGTAGTTGCCGACACGATCAGCGATTTGTTTTTGGAGGATTCGACCATTTCCGGCATCTCTACGGGGTGTGGGGATATCGTTCGGTGCAAGAGTCTTGTGCTTTGCAGTGGTACATTTCTTAATGCCGTGATGCACACTGGCGAGCACATGGTAGCTGGCGGAAGGTATGGTGAGCCGGCTGCGGTCGGGCTGACTGAGAAGTTCACGCGATTGGGGTTCTCGACCGGCCGTTTGAAAACTGGGACTCCACCGAGGCTTGCTCTCGAGACCATAGACTTCCTGGAAACGCAAGAGCAGTTGCCAGATGCTGAGCCGGTACCGTTCTCGTTCCAAAATAAGCGGATCAGCAACCGCCAGATTTCGATGTATCTCACCTACACAAACCCTCAGACACATGCCATTCTGAGATCAGGATTTGACAGATCTCCACTGTTCACAGGTCGGATCAAAGGAATTGGACCACGCTATTGTCCTTCCATAGAGGACAAGATCAACCGGTTTGCGGATAAGGACAGGCATCAGATTTTTCTTGAGCCGGAGGGGTACGACTCGAATATCGTATATGTGAACGGCTTCTCTTCCAGCCTGCCGGAGGATGTGCAGCGAGCAGCTATTGCCACCATTCCCGGCCTGAAACGCGCAGTCATGTTGCGCGCTGGCTATGCAGTGGAGTATGACTTCTTTCCGCCAAACCAGGTTGACCACACACTTGAGACCAAGCAAGTGAAGGGACTCTTCTTTGCCGGTCAGATCAACGGTACAAGCGGCTACGAGGAAGCTGCAGCCCAAGGACTCATAGCTGGGGTCAATGCAGCCCTCCGGGTGAAGGGAGAGAATCCCTTTTCGCTCCGGCGGAGCGATGCATACATCGGCGTGATGATTGATGACTTGATCAACAAGAGTACGGAGGAGCCCTACCGGATGTTTACGTCTCGGGCAGAATACAGGCTGCAACTTCGCCAGGACAACGCCGATACCAGGCTAATGCGCTATGGGCACCGGCTCGGGCTCATACCGGACAATATAATCGGACGGCTGGACGAGAAGGAGCAACGGGTTGCGGAGGCGAAAGCCCTTCTTCGGACAATTCGTGTCCTGCCCGAAGACGTGAATGGCTTGATTCTCTCAGGGGAGGGTGAGGCGTTGAGGGAGAGTGAAAACCTGTATCAACTACTGAAGCGGCCGGAGATGGAGCTGGAAAGGCTTCTGAAATTGCCGGCGTTGGCTGCAGATGAACGGTTGATGGTCTTGTGCATGGACAGAGAGGCGCGGGACCGTTTGCAGATCGAGGTCAAGTATGAAGGCTATCTGAAGCGACAAGAGGAACAGATCCGGCTCTTTGAGAAGAGTGAGGAGATGCAGATCCCTCATGACTTTGACTTCTCCACAATCCGCTCCTTGAGCAGCGAGGCGAGGGAGAAGTTGCAGCGTATCCGGCCGCGTTCAATCGGACAGGCGTCCAGGATCAGTGGTGTTACTGTGGCAGATGTCTCTGTGCTTATGGTTACAATGCTACGCTAGCGCTTGTTCGATACGGTTTTCGCATCTTCGGCTGAAGGGTCCTGTTTCACGTGAAACTATGAATACTGCACGAGAATATCTCGAAATTCAACGAATTTGCAGGCAGAATGGGCTTTCAATTGGCTCCGACCAGATCAACCAGATGGCATCATATGTGGAGATGCTGGTTGACTGGAACAAGAAAATCAACCTTGTCTCCCGCCGGGACGAGGGGAACATCTGGTACAGTCATGTTCTCCATTCCATCTCGCCCTGGTTCTTCTTGGAACCACCGCATCAAGCGAAAATGATTGACCTCGGGACGGGCGGAGGGCTGCCAGGGATTCCGCTTGCCATTGTTCGTCCGGATGTTCATCTTGTTTTGCTGGACTCCATCAGGAAGAAGACTGCGGCGGTTGAAGACATGGTCAAGAGGCTTGGCCTGCGGGACGTTCAGGTAATGACGGGCCGGGCGGAGGATCTCGTCAAGAAGGGTCGGCCGAGTCGCTCTTTCGACATTGTCCTTGCACGAGCGGTCGCTCCGCTCGTTGACCTCGTCCAGTGGTCACTTCCGTTATTGCAACGAGAAGGAGGAAGGGCAGGATACGCGGGTATTGCGGCAGCAAGGCCGGGGAATCGAATTCTTCTGGGCATGCCGTGCCTCGTGGCCTTGAAGGGCGGAGACCTGGATACGGAGATACTGAGGGCGCGCCAGCGAGTGCCTGCATCTACAGTCGAAACGCTGGATCTGGTCTTCGAGGGGAGCGAGAGCCTGGGCCTCGTGGACAAGAAGGTCTTGGTAGTAACCGAGCGCCGGTGATGGTTGGCCGGCCGGCGGGATGTGCGGGGGCGACCATCATGTCTTTTCATTTAGTTCCGTTATTGCAATATGACAAACCCATCAGCGCTTTCCGATTCACTGGCAAAACTCCTGACCGAACAGCGAAACTTGGCCTCTCTGGACCTTGACCTTCGCTCCACCGAAGGGATCCTCCGGCTGCTCAACTGGCAGGACAAACTTGTGCCGCTGGCCGTGGAACGTGAGGTTCCATATATCGTGCAGGCAGTGGAGTACATCGTTGGCTCGCTGCGGCGTGGCGGACGCTTGCTTTACTTCGGCGCAGGGACCAGCGGGCGGCTGGGTGTCGTGGACGCATCGGAATGCCCGCCAACCTTCGGCACGGATCCTTCCCAGGTTGTCGGGATCATAGCGGGCGGCAGGGCTGCGATGTTTGCCTCACAGGAAGGGGCAGAGGACAATGTGGAGCAGGCTCGCAAAGATGTTGATGCACAAGGCGTCAATGAGAGAGATACGGTCTGTGGCATCGCCGCAAGCCGGCGGACTCCCTACGTTGTGGCTGCCGTTGCACGTGCTCGGGAACTGGGAGCCCGGACGATCTATGTCACTACAAACCCGCGATCTGAATTTGACCTTGCGGTCGATGTGGCAATATGCCCGGAAGTCGGCCCAGAGGTGCTCATGGGCTCCACCCGGATGAAATCCGGAACCGCTCAGAAACTTGTTCTGAACATGATGACGACAACCGCCATGATCAAACTGGGGAAGGTCTACGAAAATATGATGGTGGACCTCCAGCTGACGAATCAGAAACTGGTGGAGCGGGCCAAGAGAATCATTATGACAGCCACCGGCGTGGACTATGGAACAGCTGAGTCGTTCCTGCAGCACTCGAACGGTCATGTGAAAACGGCGATGGTGATGATCCAGGCCAATGTAACGGCATCGGAGGCCAGGGAGCGGATACAAAAGGCAAACGGCCTTGTGCGGCTGGCAATCCGGCCGGATCTCAAGGAGCCGGAGCCTGATGCATGAAAACTACGGGCGGTGGTGCTGCTCTTGACCCCCGCTCCGATCAGCTTGAAAACGAAGAATCCCTTCTCAGCCCGGCATGTTGGTGGTCAAGAATTCCGGGATGGGAGGGGTATAGTGTTTTCTGGGCGAGCGCAATGATTGATATGCTAAAATCAGCCATCAGGGCCAGCCAGCCAAACCGGATTATTGCCGACCGGACACGCGAGCTTGCAGCCGGGGAGGCAATTGTTGCTACCGGGCTGGCTGGTTCCCTGGCCCCCGTCGTCTTTTCTCTTCTCTACGAAGCGACCGGCAGGCAAATGCTTATTGTCCTGGGAGACACGGAGTCGGCGGAACAATTCCGCGACGACATGGTGCTCCTCCAGGGAAAAGAGCGCGTAAGCTATTTCACGGGGGCCGGAAAACATCTTCCTGGAGAAGGAGGGCGTGAGGTACACGACATTCAAACCCTGCGGGCGCTACAGTCAGACCCGGCTCAGGTGGTCGTTACGTATGCAGGTGCATTGTTGGCCTCTCTCCCATCGCCACGGCTCGTCGCGGAAGACTCTGTCACTATGCGCCGGGGGGAAGATGTTGATTTCATGCAGGCAATCCTGCGGTTGCAGGACCTGGGGTTTCAAAGGACAGATTTCGTGGATGCGGCCGGGGACTACGCTGTCCGTGGGGGAATCCTGGATGCTTTTTCCTTCGTCGGCGAAAACCCTCTCAGGCTCGAGTTCTTTGGGAACACCATCGACTCCATCCGCGAATTTGATGCGGTTTCACAACGGTCCATCCGGGAGCTGGATGCCGCTGTAATTGTGCCTGATCTGCTCGGGCGGACGACCGGCCCCGGCGATAAAGCATCCTGGTTGTTGGACTTTCTGATGCCGGATGCCATAGTCGTCCTTGATGACCCTGACCGCATTCGGGCGGAGCTCGCGAAAGCAACGGGAGAAGGCCGTGGCCACACTGACGAAGAGTTCAATGATGTTGTCGGCTTGTTTGCCCGGATCCACATGCTTCCCGTGCGTGGCCTGGGGCCGGATAGTATCGATTTTGCAGCTCTTCCGCAACCGGCGTTCAACGGGAGCGTTATCCTGCTGCGGGAATCCATTGCGAGCCTGCTTGAGAAGGGGTATGTGGTGGTGATCACCTGTGACGGCCACTCTGAAGAGCAGCGTCTGAAAGAACTCCTCACCTCGATTGCTCCTTCTTCCGGAATCGGGTATTCCGAGGAACGAGGCAAATCGGCGCTCGACATCTCGCGGGTCATGTTCTCACTGGAGGCCTTGCACCAGGGCTTCGTTTCCGCGCCTTCGATGCTGGCTCTGTTTACAGAACATCAGATTTTCAATCGACTCAAACGAAGAGGAGGAAGGAAGAAGCCGAGGTTCCGCGGCTTTACGGAAAAGGAACTCGTCCAGCTTCACCGTGGTGACTATGTTGTTCATCAGGACTTTGGCATCGGGAAGTTCGATCGCCTCCAGAGAATCCGTGTTCGCAACGTAGAACAGGAGGTGGTCCGGGTGCTGTACGAAGGGAATGACGCCCTCTATGTCAATCTCAACTATGTCAACAAACTCCAGAAGTATTCTTCCAAGGAAGGACACGTTCCGAAACTGACGAGGCTCGGAGCTCCGGACTGGGAGAGGCTCAAGTCTCGCGCAAAAAAGAGGGTGAAGGATATTGCGCGGCAGCTGATCACGCTGTATGCGAAGCGAAAGCATATGACAGGGTTCGCATTTCCAAAAGACACACCCTGGCAAAAGGAGCTCGAAGCCTCGTTCATGTATGAAGACACGTTTGACCAGGCGAAGGCGACGCTCAGCGTGAAGGAGGACATGGAATCACCGCATCCCATGGATCGTTTAATTTGCGGTGATGTCGGATTCGGAAAGACGGAAGTTGCGGTGCGTGCAGCGTTCAAGTGTGTCCTTGGGGGAAAGCAGGCTGCCATGCTCGTCCCGACCACGATCCTTGCAATGCAGCATTGGAACACGGTGGTGGATCGCACATTGAGGTATGGTGTTTCCGTGGAACTCATCTCGCGGTTCAAGCCGAAGAAGGAACAAGAGAAGATCCTCGAACGTCTTGCTGCCGGTGCTGTGGATGTCATCATTGGGACACACCGGCTGCTCTCGAAGGATGTCTCGTTCAAAGACTTGGGCCTGTTGATCATCGATGAGGAGCATCGGTTCGGTGTGGCAGCGAAGGAGAAGTTGCGGCAACTCCGTGTCAATGTGGATACGCTGGCGTTGACTGCGACGCCCATTCCCCGGACATTGCACTTCTCACTGTTGGGTGCGCGCGATCTGTCACTGATCGCGACGCCACCGCGGAACCGGCTGCCGATCCTGACAGACATCACGCAGTGGAGCGACGACCTGATACGGGACGCGGTTCATCGGGAACTTCACCGTGGCGGGCAGGTATACTTTGTCCACGACCGTGTCCAGACAATTGCCGATGTGACCGATAGACTGAAGAAGCTTGTTCCCGGCGCGCGGATTCAATATGCGCATGGGCAGATGCATGCGCACGAGTTGGAGGAGGCGATGCTGGGATTTCTTGAAAAGAGGATCGATGTTCTCGTCTCGACAAAGATCATTGAGTCCGGGCTGGATATCCCGAATGTGAACACCATCCTGATTAACCGTGCAGACCGATTCGGGATGGCAGAGCTCTATCAGCTGCGGGGGCGGGTCGGGCGCTCGAATGTCCAGGCGTATGCACATCTGCTGATCCCGCCGGTATCAACGCTCCCAACGGGAACAGTGCGACGCCTTCAAGCAATGCAGGAGTTCACTGAGCTTGGCTCGGGCTTCAACCTTGCGATGCGGGACCTGGAAATCCGGGGTGCTGGGAACCTCCTCGGCGCAGAACAGAGCGGGTTCATTGAGACGATGGGGTTCGAAACATATACAAAGATCCTTGAAGAAGCCGTGCATGAATTGAAGGAACAGGAGTTCCAAGGTCTCTTCGCGGCCACGGAAGAACCGGTCCGGCGTCTCCATGAGACCGTAGTTGAAGTAGAATTCGATGCCCTGATACCGGAGACATATGTCGAGGATGACATTGAACGGCTGGCGCTCTATCGACGTCTGTACGGCCTGGCGACCCCGGTGCAACTTGAGGAAGTCGCGGCGGAATTGAAGGACAGGTTTGGAAAGCTCCCCGTTGAAGTGGAAAACCTCTTCGACGTTGTCCGAATCCGCCTGGCTGCTGGACGGCAGGGCTTCAGGCGTGTCAATGTCGGAACTGATTCCCTTGAGATAGAATTCCCACCGGAGACTGAAGTATGGTTCTACGAGAGGACTGAATTTCAGGCTATCATGAGCTCGGCTGCACAGATGAAACAGCACGGTGTCCACTTCCGCCAGAGCGGAAAGGTATTGAAATTGTTGATGAAATTTGACATATCTGGTCCACACCCCTTCAAGCAAACACTGAAGTTGCTTGACGAAATTTCCCCGCAAACCCAGGTCTAACGCCCCACTGTAGCCGCTTTCCAGGAATTCCCCAAAGAAGCCCAGTTTTGGCCACACTCTACTTGACTTTGAAAGTCAAAAGGTTATCTTAAGAAAGTCGGTGGGTAAAAGTGGGTAACGGGTGGGTAGAATTCCGCACATTTGGGCCAGGCCATGTCCTCGTTCAAGGGTTCATACGAATACTCTGTTGACAACAAGGGTCGGATAAATATCCCCGCAAAATTGCGAAAGTACGTCTCAGCAGAGGCGAACGATACCTTTGTTGTCACCCGAGGTTATGAACGTTGCCTCTTCGTCTACCCTCTTGATGAGTGGAGCAAGCTCGAACATTCCATTCGTGAATTGAGCACAACGAATCCCCAACACCGGTTCTTCATGCGCACTCTGCTTGAGAAGGCAACCGAGTGCCAGCTGGACGGACAGTCGCGCATCATCATTCCCAAAGAACTGTTGCAGTTTGCCGGTATCGAAAATGAAGTTTTGATCCTGGGTGTCCTTGAACGGATCGAGGTCTGGAACCCGAAGATTTATCGAGAGTACCAGACCTCGCAGTCCGAAAGCTACGAGAATGTCGCCCAGAACGTGCTTCGGAAGTAGCTCACCGGTTGAGCCTACGCAACCTGATCACATCCGGCCGTGACGACGCCGTCATACCATGAGCCGGTTCTTTGCAGCGAGGCACTGAGGTTCCTGCTCACCGATCCCTCCGGTGTCTATGTCGACGGGACTGTTGGAGGAGGCGGACACGCCGAGCGGTTGTGTGAGGCGCTCCATCCTGGGGGAAGGCTTGTTTGCTTTGATGCTGATCGTGACGCGATTCACCATGCACGGGAGCGGTTGCGTGATTATGGCAATCGCATTTCGTTTGTGCATCGAAATTTCGGCGCGCTCAGAGAGGAGCTAGAGGCCATCGGCATCGGCGCAATCAACGGACTGTTGCTCGATCTCGGCGTATCCTCATTCCAGATTGATGAGCCAGGAAAGGGATTTAGCTTTCAAGCGAACGGTGTCCTTGATATGCGGTTCGACCATCGGCAGGAGCGAACTGCCATGGACGTGGTCAACGGTGCGGACGAGAAAGAGCTGGAGAGAATTATCCGTTGGTATGGGGAGGAGCGAATGGCGCGTAGGATCGTGCGGCAGATCATTCGTCGGCGACCTCTGCGGATGACCTCTGATCTTTCCGCCTCCGTCGAGGCAGCCGTCGGAGACAGGTTTCTGACCAAGAGTCTTGCTCGCGTGTTCCAGGCTGTGCGCATCGAGGTAAACCAGGAGCTTCCTATCCTCCGCCAAGCGTTGCATGACGCGGTGTCATTGCTCTATTCAGGGGGGAGGCTTGTGGTGATCTCGTACCATTCGCTTGAAGACAGGATTGTGAAAGAAGTGTTCAAGGAATACTCTGCTCGCATGATCCCGTCGGGACACCCCTACGTACCGGACCGTCAGGTTACGCCGCTGCTGGAGGTGCTGACCCGAAAGCCTCTCATGGCCTCCGAGGACGAGCGCAGAACTAACCCGCGCGCCCGCAGTGCGAAAATGCGGGTAGCAGAACGCTGTCACACAGATCGTGCCGCATGACCATGCCTCAAAAGGCTGAAAGAGAAACCAGCACTCGCATTGAAATTCCCCGGCCACTCCTGCGCGAGCGGCGGTACATTTATAACGGCGAGCGGCGGACGCCGATGCCTGGCTACGCGATCAGGCCAAACCGACCTGCGGTTCGGAGAAAGTTTTCGACATTCAACCTGATCCTCGCCCTATTTGCGACAGGGATCGCCATTGTCTTGTACGTCAACAATATCATCGTCGTCAACCAGCTGACGTATGACGTTAGCCAGTACCGTGCGAAGTATGATTCTCTCATGAATACCAATGCGGCCCTGCGGGCAGACTTGAGCCGGAAATCGGCCCTGGAACGGATCGGTGGTGTGGCAAGCCAGGAATTGAAGCTGAAGCATCCGGCGGAACAGCCGACGCTTTTCGAGGTCGATCATAAGATGGTGGAACAGCTCTCCTCAAAGCGGAACGGCCGATGATGTCCCAAACAACAGAGCGACCGCAGCCATCACCTGGGGATAGCGCAGGACTCCGCACCGTCCGTATGCTCAGGCGTCTCGGGCTGCTCAAACTTGGGTTTCTGGCGTTCTTTCTGGTGGTTGCGCTCCGGTTAGTACAGATTCAGGCGATCGAAGCTCCCCGTTATCGGGAGATTGCGCGGCGACAGCATGAGGCGACTGTGATTCTTCCCGCTACCCGGGGAAATATCTTCGACCGGAATGGGACACTCCTGGTTTCGAACAGTCTGTTTGTCTCGTTTGGGGCCGACCCGAAAATGGTTGGCCACAGGTCTCCGGACGTCGCGAGCCGATTTGCCGTTGCGTTCGACAAACCACGATCCTGGTATCAATCGAAATTGAACGCGGATGATCGTCATTTTGTCTGGCTGGAGCGCCGGGTCGATCCGCAGTACTCAACCCGGATCAAGGCTGCAAGCTTTGAGGGATTGATTGAGCTGACGGAACCCAAACGCCTCTATCATTTCGACCACGCTGCAGGACAGGTGATTGGGTGTACTGATATCGACAACAACGGACTCGATGGCATCGAGCTGGAGCTGAACGACCATCTGAAGGGAACGGACGGGCATGTCATCATGGCCAAGGATGGTCTCGGCAGGAAACGCCCCTCCATGGACTATCCCCGCCTTGACCCGTTGAACGGTAACAGTGCGGTCCTCACACTGGACATCGAGTATCAATCCGTCGCTGAAGAGGAACTCCGCCGTGGAGTCGAGCGGTCGCAGGCTGAGAGCGGACTCGTCGTGATGCTTGATCCGATGACCGGCGAAGTGCTTGCGATGGCCAACTACCCGTGGGTCAACCCGAACGATGCGACGCATGCCAGTCCGGCGCAGAGGAAAAACAGGGTCATCACAGACATGTTCGAGCCAGGTTCAGTTTTCAAGGTTGTGACAGCATCGGCCGCTTTGGAGCAGAAGGTGCTGAAAGGCGGCGAAAAGTTCTATGCAGAGCAGGGGCGCTATGTGGTGAAGCTGCCCGGGGGCAAACCCCGGACGATCACTGATACCCACAAGTACGGAATGCTGACGTTCCAGGAGGCGATCGAGCTCTCCAGCAACATCGTGATGGCTAAGATTTCGGAGCGAATCGGTGCCGAAGGGTTGTACACGATGGCGCGGAATTTTGGCTTCGGGATCAAGACGGGTGTTGAACTTCCGGGGGAAATTCCGGGAGATCTGAAGAAACCCAGTGAATGGTCCGGGACGACGCTGAACACGATGGCGTTCGGTTATGAAGTCGGCGTTACGCCCCTGCAGATTGTCGCCGCCTATGCGGCGGTGGCAAACGGAGGCGTTCTGATGAAGCCGATGATTATCCGTCAGATCACCAACGACCAGCGGGAAGTCATTGCCGAGACACAGCCGCAGGTGGTCCGGCGGGTGATCAGCAAGGAAACGGCAGCGATCCTGACAAGAATACTTGAGGGTGTTGTTGAACGAGGCACCGGCGTGTCGGCGAAGGTTTCAGGGGTGCGTATTGCGGGGAAGACGGGGACCTCGCGGAAATTTGTGGGCGACAAATATGAGATGGGAAGCTACACCGCGTCATTTGTCGGGTTCTTTCCTGCCGATGACCCGAAGGTGGTGTGTCTCGTCATGCTTGAGAATCCTCGGGTGGGCGGCTACACTGGCGGGCTGGCAAGTGCACCGATCTTTAGAGGTATAGCGCAGCGAATCTATGCGATGTCCGGGAGGTTCCAGCGACCGTCGCAAAGCGTTACGTCCGAGAAACAGCCTGTCGCGATTCCCGATGTCAAGAACCTAAAAGCCGAGGCGGCAAGGGCAATGCTAGAAGCGCATGGTCTTGATGTGAACGTTCGCGGCGGCGGTGACGTCGTGGAACAGCAGACCCCGGTTGCCGGATCTCTGCTTGCGCGTGGCAAGACAGTAACGCTTGTGACAAACAGCCGGTCCGCAATACCGCCGCAAGGGTTTGTGCTTGTCCCCGATCTGCGTGGCCTTACGATCCGTCGTGCACTGAATAGTCTCATCACCAACCAGCTTGATGCCGCTGTCAGCGGGTCGGGCGTCGTCGTCTCGCAGAGCCCGGCGGCAGGCCAGCAGGTGAAAACGGGAACGCGGGTCTCCATGCGCTGCGAGCAGCGGATGGTTGCTGCCGGGTGATCGCCGATGGTGCTCGCACGGCTCCTTGAAGGGGTACGCGTCTCGAAGCTGTTTGCGATGACGTATGGGAAGACGATCCAGCAGCAGGACATT
>Ga0315275_10000071_pt1 | contig 73215 bp, 79 predicted proteins | sample YL17G03_0_MG_FD_205557 | JGI IMG/M metagenome (GOLD analysis project Ga0315275, IMG submission 205557) | Sediment microbial communities from Yellowstone Lake, YNP, Wyoming, USA - YL17G03_0 | ecosystem: Environmental > Aquatic > Freshwater > Lake > Sediment | place: USA: Wyoming | collected... | reverse complement strand
TAATGCTTCCGAAAACACAAATAGAACAAGCTTGTAGAATTATTTTAGGACAACTTTTCACACGCGGGTCCGATTCCCGCCTTCTCCACAAAAAGATTAAAAAAGATTTAAACATATCTTTAAAAGACCTTTACTCAACAATCAAATAAGGACGAAAGAAGTAAGGCTGATTGACGAAACCGGTAAGCAGATTGGCGTTGTTGGCTTGCCAGAAGCGCTCCAAATGGCCAGGGATCGCAATTTAGACTTAATACAGGTTACGGAAAAAGTAGATCCTCCGGTCTGCAAAATAGAAGACTACGGCAAATACCTTTATAGGGAAGAAAAGAAAAACCGCTCAATAAAAAAACAAAAGGGAGGAGAGCTTAAAGGAATAAGATTGACCTACAACATATCGTTGCACGATTTGGAAACCAGGGCCCACCAGGCTGAAAAGTTTCTCAATAAGGGCGATGTGGTAAGGGTTGAGCTTACTTTAAGAGGAAGAGAAAAAACGCTTCAGGATTTCGCCAAAGAAAAGATGAACAAATTCCTGGAAATTTTAAATAACATCATACCCATAAAAATTGAGAAGGGATTGAAAAGAGAATCCAGAGGGCTAACAATGATAATTTCCAAAGGTTAATATGCCCAAGCTAAAAACCAAAAAATCATTTACTAAAAGATTCAGAATAACCAAAAACGGTAAAATCTTAAGAAGAGCTACCGGTCTTAACCATTTTCGGGCTAAAAAAAGCGGGGGAAAGATAAGAAAAAGCAGGAAATGGGTTACGGTTTCCGATTCAGAAATTAGAGGAATCAGAAAATTTCTAAAGATTTAACATGGTAAGAGTTAAACGAGGAACAACCGCACACAAAAGAAGAAAGCATTTATTAAAATATGCCAAGGGTTTCCGTTGGGGAAGAAAATCAAAATATGCTGCAGCTAAAGACGCCATGTATCATGCCTGGGAATATGCCTACCAGGGAAGAAAGAATAAAAAGAGGAATTTCAGGAATCTCTGGCAAACCCAGATAAACGCTTCTACCAGGGAACAGGGAATTTCCTACAGCAGATTCATATCAGCCTTAAAGAAAAAGAAGATTGAGATTAACAGAAAGATTTTAGCCGATTTGGCTCAGAAAAATCCGGAAATATTCAAAAAAATAGTTGAGAAGATAAAGAGTTAAAAATAACTAAAAAATAATAAAAAAGCTCCACATTATATTAATAAAAGTGTGGAGTTTTGTTATTAACTAATCATTCCTTCGGGTGGCTTAATGGGATATTCTCCAGTAAAGCAACCAAGACAAAGATTCTCTCTGGGTATACCAGAAGCCTCTATCATTCCCTTGATGCTGAGATAACCCAAAGAGTCAACCTGAAGAATCTTTTTCTGAATCTCATCTATTGTAAAGTTCGCTGCTACCAGTTCACGTCGAGTATGCATATCAATACCCAGAAAACAAGGATGGCAAATGGGTGCAGAGCCAACCCTTACATGAACCTCTGATGCGCCCCCCTCTCTTAACATCGCAGCCACTTCTGGCATAACACTGGCCCTTATAATTGAATCTTCTACGATGCAAACTTTCTTTCCGTGGACAACCCTTCGTAAAGGATGTAACTTAATTCTTTGAATGCTGCGACGATCCGTCTCTCGAGTAGTCAGAAAAGTCCTATTGGGAGCGTGGCGATTTCTGAAAATTCCTTCTCTCATCGGAATATTTAAGGCTCCGGCGTAGGCACTATCATATATTCTTCCAGATTCGGGAACGGGCATAACTATTTCAGCATTAACTGGTTGTTCTTCTGCTAAAATCCTACCAGCACTCTCACGATAGGATTCAACGTCTTTTCCCACCAGTTCGCTATCTCCTCTGGCAAAATAAATAAGTTCAAAAATGCAGAAATCAAGGTGGGAAGAATCAGCCCAAATAAATTGTTTTTCTATCCCATCCTTGCCCAAAATTATAATTTCACCAGGTTCAATCTCTCGAATAAAATTAGCTCCCAGCGTATAGAGGGCACAGCTCTCTGAAGACAGAATAAAAGTAGCATCTTCTTGTCCAAGACAAAGGGGCCTTATTCCATGTCCATCTCTGATACCGATAACCTTATCCCTAAATAAAACAACTAAGGCGAAGGCGCCTTTTAATCTCGGAAGGACAGCTAATAGGGCTTTTATAAAATCTGTCTCTTGAGAAATTGATAGCAGAGCTACAATTACTTCTGTATCGGAAACATCTGATGTAAATTGGTATCCTTTTTCTTTGGCCTCCCTTCTTAAGTCTTCTAGCTCTATTAAATTGCCGTTGTGGGCAAGAGCAAACTGTTCACCGTGGAAATCTTTGATTAATGGCTGGAAGGCTTGTTCTTGTTTATCCTCCCCCGTTTTACCAATTGTAGAATAAAGGGTGTGACCAATTCCAGCTTTTCCCGATAATTCATTTAAAATTTTTTCTTTTTGTTTTTGCCTATTGGGAAAAACCTCTATGACCATCCCCTCGTCTTTACGATGTTTGATTTTTCCATCATCAGAAACTGCCATACCACAACCCTGTTCTCCTCTGTGTTGGAGATCATATAGGGCTAAAAGAATTTTTGGAGCGACTTCTTCCTTACTTACTATCCCAAATATACCGCACATTTTCCTTTCCTCCGTTTTTTCTTGTCAGTTAGCATGAAGTCGGATTGTTAAAGAACAATCCTACGCTTTTTTACTACCATACCTTCTTTTTTAAGTAAAGCAGTTTTCTTTTTTATACCATATCTATATCCACCGACTTTTCCATCTGATTTTATAACTCTATGACAGGGAATTTTTGGGTTTTTATTCGTATTAAGAATATTGCCCACTGCCCGCCAGGCCATAGGGCTACCTATTAAAAAAGCTACTTCCTTGTAGCTCATTGTTTTTCCCTTGGGGATTCTTTTCACTACCCTAAATACCTTTTCCCGAAATGAAATCATCTGCTTTTTGAAGAATTTCTTTGGCATTTTTAAAAGATATCTGCTCTTTTGCCTCATCATAAGACAACCATTTATATCCAAGATGCTCCCAAGAAATATTTATTTCTTCGGTTTCCGCTTCCATCAATAAAAATGTGGCTGTCTTAAAGATTTTTTTACCCTCTCTAACAAAAAAATATTCTTCTTGCTCCTTAAAGCCGTCAATAAATTTAATATCTTTTAATCCGGTTTCTTCATAAATTTCTCTCTTCGCAGCCTCTTCTAAATTCTCTCCTTTTTCTATTCTTCCTTTTGGCAGTCCCCAATACTCTTTTTTACTTTCTGACGGATAATGCAAAAGAAGGTAAAAAATCTTATCTCCTTCTTTTCTAAAAATTATGGCTCCGGCTGAAAATTCAACTGGCATAAATTATCTAAAAAACTTAACTAATTTTTCTACGGGCTGCGTATTGATGATGTCTTTCTTTTCAGCCCAGCCCCTTCTTGCCTGAGCAATACCCAATTCAATAAACTTCATCTGGTCCTTATGGTGTGAATCAGTATTAATAATCATCTTTACTCCTGCTTCCTTGGCCATACGTATTTTTTGGTCATTCAAATCCAGTCTTACGGGTTGTGAATTGATTTCTAAAATCTTGTTGTTTTCTTTGGCGGCCCTGAGAATCTTTTCAAAATCAATCAGGTATTCATCCCTTTTCTTCAATATCCTGCCCGTAGGGTGGGAAATGATGTCAATATTGGGATTTTTAATTGCTTTAATCATTCTTTCGGTCATCTCTGCTCTTCCCATCTTAGGGGCAGAATGAACCCCGGCAATCACGTAATCCAGCTTTGCCAAAAAATCATTTTTAATATCAACCGAGCCGTCGCTCAAAATATTCGCCTCGCAACCCTTTAAGATTTTAAAGTTTCTGGAAGCAAAAGAAGAATTGAGCTTATCTATTTCTTTGTTTCTTTTAAACAGTTGTTTTTCATCCAAACCATGTTCAATTTTTAAATACTTTGTGTGGTCGGCAATGCCAATGTATTGATATTCCATTGCCATTGCCGCTTCCGCCATCTCTTCAATGGAATTTTCCCCTCCGTCCCAATCAGAATGACAATGCAAATCTCCCCTGATTTCATCATAACCGATAATTTTAGGCAATTCCTTTCTTAGTCCTTTTTCTATCTCCCCCTGGTCTTCCCTTAATTCCGGCTCCATCCAAGACAGCCCCAAAACTTTGTAAACGCCCGCCTCGCTCCAGCCGGCAACCATTCTTTTTCCTTGAAAAACACCGTATTCGTTAAGCTTTAATCCCTTTTCAATAGCCAGACGCCTGGTAGCAATATTGTGCTCTTTTGAACCAGTAAAATACTGGAGGGCCGACCCGTAGCTTTTGTTTTGAACCACTCTTAAATCCACATCGAAACCCTGTTTCATTCTGATTGAAGATTTGGTCGGACCCCTTAGCCAAACTTTGGATTTCCCGGGCAAAGAAACAAAAAAATCCATTACTTTTTTAGGATTTCTTGTTGTAATTAAAATATCAACATCGCCTATCGTTTCCTTCATTCTCCTTACCGAGCCCGCTACGCTTATTTGTTCAACCTCTTTTAAAGTTTTTAATCTATCTAAAATTTCCTTGACTTCCGGTAAAATATCGCCCAAAAGAAACCTTCCCTTGCTTTTCTTTAAAAAAGCAATACCTTCTAAAATATTCTTTTCCGTTTTTTCTCCGAAACCAAATAAAGAAGCGATTTTGTTTCCCTTAGCCGCTTTTTCCAATTCTTTTAAATTCTTAATCCCCAGTTTTTGATATAATACCTTGGTTTTTTTAGGCCCCACTCCTTCAACAGCAATTATCTCTTCCAAATCTATGGGCATCTTCTTTTTTAAAGCATCGTAAGATTTAATCCTTCCAGTTTTTAAATATTCTTCAATTTTTTCGGCAATACTCTTGCCAATCCCAGGAATTTTCTCTAAGGCTGCTATTCCTCCCTCTTTGTAAACCTTCCCAATATTATCTTCCAGCGACTCTATGCTGGCGGCTGCCCTCTGATAGGCAAAGGGCTTAAAGGCCACGTTCTCCATTTCCAAATAATCGGCAATTTCATTAAAAATCTTGGCCAATTCTTGGTTTTTCATAAAATTATATCGGCTTTTCTATGGAAGGCTTGTCGATTGGAGGAACCTTAAAGACAAAATGATCTCCAGTAAAGATGTGGGGTCGAATAAAAAACAAGACGGAGGAAGATAGCAGGCCAAAAATACCAAGTAAAAGAAAAACAATTTTAAAACCGAAAGCTGCAGCCAGTAATCCTCCCGAAGCGCCGGCAAAAGCAGCGGCAAAACCAATGCCAGTGCTTTCAATACTCCAGGAAAAAGCTTCCCTCCCTTTATCCACGTGACGGGTAAAAAGCGCATACCAGGTCGGCACAACGCAAGCCATAGCTAAACCCCTGAAACATTCTAAAACAAAAATATGCCAGGGCTGAGTAGAAAAAATGTATCCGAAAGGAATTAAACTGGACACATACATACCGATAATTAAAAAGGTAAAATCATCCTTTTCGCCATGCTCTTTATCAAGCCGGCGAGCAAGGAACGGCTGAACCACTGACTTGGTAATCCAATAGGCGGAAGCGACAAAACCGACCATTTTTAGATCGCCGCCTTGGATTTGATTTGTTAAAAAAACAGCGAAAATGGGTCCGACAAACCCCCAGCCGATCTGAAGCAAAAAATCGGAAACAATTAAGGTTCTGATAACTTTGTTTATTTTAAACATTTTTTTCTTCCACCAGGTCTTCAACCTTGGCTATTTTAGTTAATAAAGCTTTTTTTAATAAACCCATTCCTAAACGAAGAAAAAGCGCTATCCCGGCCAGGGCAAAAATTAATTCCGCTCCCCTAATAATCATGGTAAAGGCTGCGGCCGTAGAAGCTCCCAGCCCCAAAGAATTAAAAGCAAAGGTTTGAATTGCCTCGTGACTGCCCAAAGAGGTGGGAAGAGGAATCATAGCTGCCAAATAAGAAAAACCAAGTATTGATAAAGATTCCAGGGGCCCGAAATTCTTTCCCAAAAAAAGAATTAAAATCCAGACCCTCAAACACATAACTCCCGCCCTTAAAAAAGAAATACCGAAACCCTTCCAAACTGCAGGTTTCCTGAAATTAAAAAAATTAAAAACCTCTTTTTCCGTCTCCAGGGGCTGATTTTGATTATTCCTCAGGAAAAATCCGATAAAGCTCTCTTTTTTAATGCATTTGAAATAGAACAAACCGAGGGCAAAAAGAACAAACAAAAAAGCTCCGCCGAAAATCGTTATCAGCTTTAGAGGAGGAAAATTAATGAGAAAAACAAAAAACATGCTGCCTATTAAAACAACAATCAAATTGGTGGTCCATTCTAAAATCCTGTCAATAACTACCGAACCCATGCCTTTTGGCCAGGGAATGGAGTTTTTTTCCTTTAAAACATATCCCCTAAACAACTCTCCTCCCCAGAAGATGATGGGAGCCAAAAACATTAGGGCAAAACCAGCCAGATAAGATTTAAACAGCTCAAAGAAAGAAATTTTAACATTCTCGCTTTTAAGAATTTCTCTCCATTTCCAGTTTCCCAGCAACATCATTAAAAAGGTTAGAAGGAAGATAACCAGTCCCTTCCAGCCGGTAAAAACCAAAAGCACTTTTTTAATCTCCTGCCAGCCTATTGTATTCAAAATCCAAAAAAACAAACCCAAACCGATTAAAAGAGAAATCAAAAAAAGCAGCAGTTTCCTCATATCTGCCATTTTAACATTTTTCAGAACATTATTCTAATTTTTTTCAGTTCTGAGAAACAAATTTATTGCCAAGAAAGGTCACAATTTGAGAATTAATCTCGGGCGAAGACCATAAATAATCGTGCCCGTAAGCGTGGGCGGCATGGGCAAGAGATAGATTTTCTCCAGTTATCTTAGAAGATACCCACTTAAAAGGAGTTTCAATCAAAGCCAAAAGCAAATATTTTATATCCCCCTTGGCCAAGGTGTCTTTTCCATTACTATCTATTTGGAGAACGTTATCTGATTTTACGGTCTTTACCCAGAAAGGAGCTCCGGCTGCTATGGTAAAAACTGAATTTTGAGCGTTGGCAGAAATTTTTTCGTACGTTCGATTAACAAGGGTATCTCCGTTAGAAAGCCCTGTTAAGATAATTTTTTTACCGGGCAGATTTTCGGCTAAAAAATCCACCTCCTGAGCAAGATTCCTTGAAGAAAAATCAAAAGAATTTAAAAAATCTCTGGAAGAGCTAATTTTTCCTAAAAAGCCGTTTTTGGTCCTGTTATAAGGAATGATAACGGAATTATAGCCCCAGCCGTTAAGAGTTCCTTGAATTCCTTTAATAATGGGTGCAAAATCATGGGCTTTTTCCAGAGGAGTATTGCCCCAGCCGCCGGAATTAAAAATAATTACAACATCGCTATTGGAAGCCAAATTTAAAATCTCCTGAGAGGAGAAATTTTCCGGCACAATATTGGGGCAAAAAACAAATAATGTCCCGATTACAAAAACCAAAACAATAATGAAACGTTTTAATTTTTTCATTATTCCAGCTTAACCTATAAATTTTTTAATGTCGATGGACTAATCAGGCTTTATCGTATCTTACTTTTTTAATTTTGCAAAAATGATCGCTGTCAGCGTTTTTAATGGTTACGGTTTCTCCGGCTTTCTTGCCTAAAATCGCCCTACCGACAGGAGATTCATTGGATATTTTATGGCCTAAAGGGTCTGATTCCAACGTTCCTACAATTTTAAACTCGCCTTCTCTTCCGTCCAGATCAGCTAAAACCGTAGCGCCCAAATTAACATAGTTTTGCTTGTTTTTGGGAGGAATTTTGATAATTTCGGTATTTTTTAAAATATTCTCCAGATCAAGAATTTTTGTCTCTAAAAAATTAATGTCTTCCCGAAAGGCAAGATATTCGGGATTTAGGTCTTCCGAATGCAAAACCTGAGGAGTTTCTCCGTTGGTTTTTGATACTTTAAGGTTTTTTAGAGCCTCTTCTTCCTTTTTGATCTTTTCTATCCCTTCTTTAGTTAAATAGAATTTTTTTTCTTCTGTCATGTATTTAAAAGCCCCTCTTTTGGGGTCGAGGGGGTTAAATTCTTTAGAAGTTTTAGTGAATAATTTTTGATTCCCCTCAACCCGTGATTTTCCAAATAAAAGCAACAAGTAATTTGCCCATTTTAGAACAAACGGTTGTTAAGGGATAAATATTATTGATTTTTTGATTTATTTCCATGATTATTTTGTTGCAAGTAAATTATAGTCCGTCAAGAAACTCTGTCAACCCCCCGCAACTACTCCTTTTCGGTTTTTATGGGCAGCTCAATAAAAATGGTGCTTCCTTTTCCTTTTCCAGCTGACTCTACCCAGATTCTTCCGCCCTGAATTTCGACAAAGCGCCTGGCAATATGTAGTCCCAGACCAGCGCCGTTAACGGAAAGCTCGTTTCCGGCCGAACCCCGGGAAAAACTCTTGAATAATTTGGCAATCTCTTCTTTGTTCATTCCTTCTCCGGTATCAGAAACATCAATCAACGCTTTTGAATCCTTGATTTCGGTTTTAATGACAATACCTCCTTTCTTTGTATATTTTATGGCATTATCCACCACGTTCATAATGACTTGTTTTATCTTGTCTTTATCGATAAAAAGTTCGGGTACGGGAGTTTTTGATTTTTCTTTTTTCAGATAAAGCCCTTTTTCTTTGGCTTGGAGCTTTAATTCCTCAAATACAGAATCAATTATTTCTTCCAGGGATGCCCGTTCAAAATTCATTTCCATTTTTCCCGCTTCAATCCTGGAAATACTTAAAAGTTCGTTGATTAATTTTATTAATCTCTCGCTTGATTTATAAATATTTTCTACCGGCGGTCTGTTTTTATCGGTTAATTCCCCATAACTTCCATCAAGAAGCAAAGAAATGTATCCTTTTATAGCTGTCAGGGGCGTTCTTAACTGATGGGAGGCAATGGAAACAAATTCTGATTTTGCTTCGTCAAGTTTTTGGAGTTCCTGATAAGCATATTGAAGCTGCTCCCGGTATTTGATTTCTTGCATAACGCTTCTAATCAAAAGGTAGCCAAAAATGGTAAAAAGTAAAAACAGAGCCCCTTTCCAAATATATTCAAAAGTTGATTGGGAAAGAAAAAATTGAACCGCCAGTAAAAGCACAATTGCTCCAACTAAAATTTCCGTAAAAATCACTTTTATATTAAAAAGATGATATCTTAAAATGGCAAAGATAAGAATTAAAATATAAAGAGCAACCAATGGATGTCCGATTGGCGGCAACAAAGAAACTCCGAACATTAGGGGAAAATTAGTGGCTCCCCCTCCAAATCCTATAATTGTTGCTAAAATAATATAATCAATTTGATTTTTTTTCTCTCCCAAGACGGTTTTCCGAGCTCTTAATAATAGAATAAAAGCATATCCTAAAAGACCGAAATAATTTAAAATCAAGAAACAAACATATAAAGGTCCTGCTTGTGGCCAATATGGAAAGAAAAGAATTGGCTTTACTGACTCAATATAATAAGCGCTAAAGCTTAAAAGAGTAAAGATAATGGTTGTTGCATAGCCAAAAATAATTATTTTTTTGTTTTTCTCTATTAAATTTAAAAATACCAATATCCAATGAAGATAAAAAATAGGGATTAGAGTGGCCCCGAAATTAAGTGCTCTTGACCAAAAAAGGGCGCTTTTTTCGTTGCCCATTAATAACCAAGCACAATAAGAAAAACTCCAAATAGCTACCCCAATATTTGTCAGTAAGAATGTTTTATTCTGTAAGCTTTTTCTGTTTTTAAAAAAAATTAAAAGACCGAAAAAAGTGGCAGTAAGGCCATTTATCAAACTAAAGAGAAAAAATATTTTCATTTAAGTAGGTCAAAAATAAAATTTAGGAGTCCCTATGCCCATTATATGGAAACCATAGGAATCGGTAAAACAGCTTCTCCATTTATAACCCGCTTTTTCAAAAATTTGCTTTAATTCTTCTTCACTTTTAAAAACTAATTTCCAGTTTCCCACCCACTCCATTAAAAAATAGGTAAAAGGGTCTTCTTTCAACATTTTTTTAGAAACATTCCCCGCGATAATAGTTCCGTCTTTTTTTATCAACCTTCTGATTGATTTTAAAACCCTAATGCAGACATCGCTTTCTAGGCCACATAAAATGCCGATAAGGAGTATGATATCAAATTTTTTGGTTGGTTCATATTTAATAAAATTTACTCCAATAAAATCAATTAAATGGTCAACCTTTTTTATAACTGCCATCCTTTTCCCCCTTTTTAAAGCAGTGGCATCTCTGTCAATATGAACTGCTTTTATATCGGAGGATTTCTTATAATGGCTGGAAAAAACATCAATCACATCCCTGCCAGGCCCGGAGCCTAAATTACCAATAAAAACTTCCCCTTTTGCGCGATGTTCTTCAATGATTTCAGGAAGTTTATTTTCTATGGCGGTCAGACGGGATTTTATTGCTCTTCCTCCTTTTGAACTTAAAAAATAGTCATCAATAGGAAAAAAAGGAGATGGCGGACTATCATAAAGAAATTCAGTAAGCATTGATGTTCCTGCGTTTGCCATTACAGCCGTACTGACTATGCTATGCGTAAGAAAATATCCATAAATTTCCTCTTCTCTTTCAATAGAAACCGGCTTATCAAGATAACGCTCCCAAAGAGAGTTCTTAATGACGGCATTATTATTTTCAAGCGCCCCTAATAATCGGGAAATTTCTTCGTTATACTCCACTTTTTTATTCTGTTCCATAAAAATTAAAAGCTGTTATAAATTTTTCTTCATTTTACCGATTCTTTATTTAATCTTACTAAATTATCGCCCGGATAACAACTTAATTTGATTTTGGTCTCTTCGGCGTTAAAATAAAAAAACATAATAGAGATTGACGGTTCAACTTTGAGAAATTCTTAGGAAAAAAGTTAAAAATTGAAGGAAATTTAATTACCTATACTCCTTAGCAGGTTAAATGAAAAAGGCCGATCACCTTGTTTTGCTCTCCTTCCTCTTCTGACTCATTAAGTGTCGCATTAAAAGTTTTTACCGCTTCTTCAGTTTTATCAATAACAAGCTCTATTCCTTTCTCGCTGATAAATTTCTTGGCTTTTTCGGTTGTTTGCGCCACTCCCGACTCGCCGGTGCCAATGACAATTGTGTTGGGATTGAGCTTAACCGCTTTTTCAACGTCTCCCACATCAATAAGGTGGGATTCTTTTCTCCACCACTTCAAAACCTCGCCCGTCCATAGAACCTCAACGTCAAAATCGTAGGTTTTTCCCTTAATCGTAATTGAACCGAAGCGATATTCTTCTATCATTTTCAAAACAAGGTTTTTTGTTTTATTAAATCTTTTTCTTCCCCCTGGGAAAAAATCCTGATTTTTCCGTAAACTCCGTCGTAACCAGGCTCCTTAACAACCCTTCCTTCTCTCACCCTGATTATTCCCTCGGCAATTTCCGGCAGAGTAACGCTTGCCAGTTTTTCTTTTGAAGCGTCCAAAAGAATGTTGAATTCCGAACCAAGCTTTTCAATCAGACCATTATATTCTTTTTCAACTTGTTTGGTGCCCGTGCCCTGACCCAAAACATCGGCAATAATCTCCCCTAAAGGAACCAAACTTTTAAAAGGGATTACTCCTTCCGGTTTAAAGCCTTCTTCTTTATCCGCTATCTGTTCAATCCTGTTCAACACCCCAACCGTTAAAGGCTTTCCGCAAACAGGACAAATACCGTTGTATTTTTTGGTTTCTTCCGGCGACGATCTGATGTTGCAATTCCTATGCCCGTCAAAATGATATTTTCCTTCTTCGGGATAAAATTCAATGGTATATAAAAACTTTTTGGGGTCTTTGTTTTTAATCGCTTCGGTAATGGCTTGATAACTGATTTCCGTATCAAATACATTGGCCTCCCTCCCTATTTTTGCGGGGGAATGGCTGTCGCTGTTGGAAATTAAAGCCACTCTCCGACCGTCAGGAATCCTCCAAAGCATTGCCGGGTCGGCTGAAAGCCCTGTTTCCAGGGCATAAATGTATTTTGAATAATCCTCAAAACATTCTTCAATTGAATCAAATCCTGATTTGGAGCCGAAGATGGCGAACCAAGGAGTCATGGCGTGGGCTGGAACAACCAAACAATTTTCCGAGGCATTCAAAACAATCTTTGCCAGCTCTTTAGCGTCCAGTCCCAGAATCGGGCGACCGTCAGATTTTAAATTGCCTATCCAGCCCAGCTGAACATTGATTTTTTCCACAACCTCAAAAGAAGGAGCAAAAACTATAATATGAATTTTCCGAACCCGGTCTTTTTTCGTGTAAATGCAGCTTATCTCAGCAGTAAGAATAAATCTTGTTTCAGAATTGGTTTTTTTTAATTTAAATAAACCTGCTTCAGCAGGTTCCAGCTTCTCTTTCAGGTTTTTAAACCACTCGGGGTGGGTAAAATCTCCTGTGCCCAAAATCTTAACCCCCTTAATCTTGGCCCATTTGTCCAGATTTTCCAAATCCATATTCCTGGCAGTGGCCCTGGAATATTTCGAATGTAAATGAAAATCAGCAATAAACATAGTAGTATTGCCTTTATAGAGCAAGGCAAAAATACTCTGAAATATTAAATTAAAAAATCCTAAACCTTGTAAACCTTATAATCCTCCCTGACTTTTTGCTCCACCTTGAGGCCAACTGAATCTCCTTTCTTGGCTTCTTTTATTTTTTCATGCTCTACTTCCATTGATTGGGCCGTCTGGGTAAAATCTGTTTCTCCTCCCACAATTCTAATAGTATCTCCCTCTTTAAGCTTGTCCTTAAGATCTATCACCGCCACTCCAATGTGTCCAAAATAATGGCTTATTCTACCGATTAATTTACCTTCTTTTGAATTATCTCCTGGCATAGTCTAAATTTTTGTTTTTTTGGACGCGACCTTTTTTAATTGAATTGATTAATTTCTCTACTAATTTTTTAGGGTCTTTCTCGTAAATAATCTTTTCCTTACTTCTGGAGGGCATTTTTGTTAAACCCCTAATCATATCTGCCGTTCCACCGCTTCCCTCTAAAACACCGATGGGCTTTTGGTCTTCAAAAGCAATGGTAAATTCATTCAAGGTCCCCATCCTGCCACAAATGACGATTATGCCGTCAGCCGCCCTGGTCATTAAAAGATTTCTACCCGCATAATCAAAACCGGTATAGACAATTACATCAAAATAATCAGTGGGCAGTTTATAGGCTTTAACGTGAGCTACTTTGGAAGCAGCTGGAGAAAACCCGATAGAAATACCTCCCTCCTTCTTGGCTGCTTTAGCAGAAAGATAAGGGATGCCAGTGGTTGCTCCGGTAATTAAAACACAACCCTGCCGGACAATTTCTTTTCCGACCTCTTCGGCTAATCTGACCGCATCCTTAGAACAAATATCTAATTCAGCAGCTCCTGAAACAGCGATCTTTAAATTATTTTCCATCATATATATATTAGCAGGTTTTTAAAAAAAATACATGGACGAATTTCTTCGCCCACGCATTTACTTTGTCCTCAAATATATGGACGAATTTCTTCATCCGCATAGTTGAGGGAGAAACAATTCTCAGCGAATTTGACATTATTACTTAAGTCCGGTCGGACATTTACCGAGCAGCTGCGTTAGCCTCCTTCACTAAAAATTGTTTGTCCATAGGGAATTACATCCCGCACCCCCTCGATTTCTAGTGTAGAAATAAGAGAAAGCTTTGTCAACCCATCGCAATCTAATCAAGTAATAAGGATTATCCCCAAGTTATTCACACCAATTGTGCCCCTATGGGGATTAAATTGGAACCGAATACTGAAAGAATTGCGTTTCTGGCAGAATTTACTTCAGCCCCAATTGCTTATCTAATGGCAGATTGGAAAAATAAGCTCTCACGTTGAATGTTGAATCTGTAAGCTCAATCATTTCAAAATCAGTGCGCTCAATTAGCTTAAATCCTGGCCTTACTAAATACGTGCTTTTGAAAGTCGGGTAATCCGTCACCGTGAAATCCGCGTCTCCTCGTTCAGGCCGCGTGGCGTCTGGCTTACGTATTTTTAATAGTTGCAGTTTCCCAGAAACTGTATCTACCGCATCAATTTTAAAGAGGTCGCCTGTGGGTGTATTTTGAATAACCTTACCGATTTGCTTTGCTAATTCGTAAAACTCATTATATTCCTTTTCATCTTGTGAGAATACTGCTGCATAATTTACCTGAGCATTCTTTTCCATAGTGTGCTTGTTTTTGAGTTCACAGGATTTTCGCACTATGTCTTGAATAAGTTGTTTGAAGTCTTCCATAGACATAGATTGTCGTAGATATATGTAGTTTATTATGGATTAGTGCCCCCGACAGGAATTGAACCTGTATTTCTTCCTCCGGAGGGAAGCGCTCTATCCGTTGAGTTACGGGGGCATATTTACTTTTCTGCGATTAAATAAGTGTTCCGACGATTTCCCCTTTCGTTTTTTACAATGCCAATTTCCCTAACTTTTAATTCGGCTTTTTCGGTTAAACGAATTAATTCTTTTTTCGAAAAGTAATGGTAATATCTTAAAGCTTTTTTCCCCCATGGTTCCAAAAAATCTCCTAAATCCAATTTTGACCCTAATAATTTTAAAATGATAAATTTAAAATACAAGAAAAATTCTTTTGCTTCACGAAAATTCCAGACAGTTAAAATTAAAATTCCGCCTGGCTTTAATACCCTTTTTGCCTCTTTTAAAAAGCGAATTCTGAACTCTTCGGAGGGAATATGATGGAATACTGCTATACCAACGAGTTTATCGAAAAAATCAGCGGGAAATGGTAAATTTAAAGCATCAGATGTTTGAAAGTCAGCTTGGGGGTATCTGCTTTTTGCTACTTTTATTAAACCTTCCGAATTATCCACTCCAAAATATTCTGTCTTTTTTTCTTTCAGACATTCAAAATAGCGTCCATTTCCGCACCCCAAATCTAAAATTTTTTCTCCTGGAATTAAATATTTGTCGAATAAAAATTTGGTCTCGGGCCAGATTGAACTGCGGGTCCTTGAAAAATCATCGGCAATCAGGTTATAATCCTCCTTAGTCTTTTTAAGCAGATAAAGAGCATATTCTTTTTTCATGAATTCTAATGAAATTATTATTCAAGAATTAATTAAAATCAAAGCGGAATCTCCGGCTGATTTGTCCGTGGCTAAAAGAAAAATAGCTAAAGAATACAAGATTTCCTGTCCCAACAACATGGTTCTGCTTCAAACTTACCACGAACTTTTGATAAATAAAAGAATAAAAGCTTCGGGAAAAATAGAAAATTTGCTTAAAACCAGGCCCGTTCGTTCTCTTTCCGGAATTGTAAACGTGGCGGTCTTAACTAAGCCCTATCCTTGTCCAGGAAAATGCATCTATTGCCCGACGGAAAAAGGAATTCCCAAGAGTTATCTGTCGGGCGAACCAGCAGTAGAAAGGGCAAAAAGACTTCATTATGATCCTTATCTACAGGTTAAAAAAAGGATTGAAATGCTAGAACAAGAGGGCCATCCTACCGATAAAATTGAATTGAGAATAATAGGGGGCACCTGGTCTTTTTATCCTAAAAAATATCAGGATTGGTATATTAAAAAATGTTTTGATGCTTGTTTGGAAAAAAATGTTAAAAACCTGAAGATAGCCCAGAAGCTTAATGAAAAAGCAAAGCACAGAATCGTCGGCCTCTCAATTGAAACCAGGCCTGATTTTATTGATGAAAAAGAAATAAGACATCTAAGAGAATTAGGAATAACAATGGTAGAACTGGGAGCCCAGTCACTTTTTGACGATGTTTTAAAATTAAATAAGCGCGGCCATAAAATAGAAGAAACCATTAGGGCCACAAAGCTTTTAAAAGATGCTGGTTTTAAAATTCTCTACCAAATGATGCTTAATCTGCCCGGCTCCAATCCGAAAAGAGACGAAAAAATGTTTAAGGAACTATTTTCCAACCAGAATTTCCAACCAGATCTGTTAAAAATCTATCCCTGCGCCCTCTTAAAAGAAGCTCCTTTGTATAAACAATGGAGGCGGGGAAAATACCTACCCTACAAAGAAAAACAATTAATAGATTTGATTAAATCAATAAAAAATAAAATCCCGTATTACGTCAGAATCCAAAGAATCACCCGGGACATACCATCCACCAGGATAGCTGCCGGACCAACAAAAATTTCCAACCTCAGGCAGATTATTAGCGGACAGACATCCTGTAAGTGCATAAGGTGCAGAGAAATAAAAGGAAAATACGACAAAAAAGAAAAGATTCGTCTTTTTAAAGAAAAATATCCTGCCTCTGATGGTAAGGAAATATTTTTAAGCTTTGAAAACAAGGAAAGAACGAGTCTCTATAGTTTGCTCAGGCTTCGCCTTACTTCACAAAACCAAGCTATTATCAGAGAACTCCACACCTACGGACAGCTCCTGCCTATCAGAAGAAAGTCTTTCTTAAAATCACCCCAACATAAAGGATTGGGAAAGAAATTAATAAAAGAAGCGGAAAAAATAGCTAAAAAAGAATTTAAATTAAAAAAAATCGCCGTTATTTCCGGCATAGGAGCAAGAGATTATTACAGAAAATTAGGGTATAAACTAAAAAATACCTATATGATTAAAAACATTTAGGTATTTTTCCTTTTGCTCTTTGCCTGTCAATCTTTTGAGGTTGATAATTTAAGAATCTGCTGGGAGTACGATAGGCAGTTTTTCCTCTTTTGGCTCTTTTTGAAGAATAATTCTTCATTTTGCCCTTGAGAACCTTGTAAAACCAGAGCAGGGAATTATTTCAATTCCTTGTTTTTCTAATTCATCAACAAATAAATTCATTCCCAAGGAGTCGGAAGAAATATGCCCAGCAATAACAACGTTGAGATTGGCGGCTTCAGCTTCCTTTTTGTGCTCTTCTGAAATATGCATTCCGATTGTTGTACCAATTCCGGCCTGAGTCATCTTTGCATAAATTTTAGGCGATCCCTCTGTCCCGCCGGTAATCTCAGTTAAAGTAATCTTCCCACAGCGATTTTCTTCTGAACCAGCAAAAATTTTAGGGCCTACTCCGATCTTCCCCGCTTCTTTGTATTCAGGAACTTTTTTTAATAAATCTATTAAATCAGAAATCCTTTCTGGCGTTTCTTTTTCAACTAAATCCTTTAAAAATTTGGCGGCTAGATTGTCGGCGGGAGTATGAACATTCATTAGGTTTGCATTTAAAATTCTAGCAGCATCAACCGTTCTTTGGTGGTTTATCTTATTAACCCCTCTGGCCACCTCATCAATTCTTTCCCTCATCAATCCTTCTGCCACATTAATGGGAACACCATAGTAATTCAAAACATCGCACTGCAAATCCATTACGTCGGCTAAATGAGCCAAGCCCTTACCAGTGGGATGATGGGCAATAATCAAATCAATATTACCCATTTCTTTTGCCATTAAAATTTCAGCCGGTTCAATATCAATACCAACTAAAACTCTTTTGATATCCTTATCGTCCGAGATATTATAAATTCTTGAATCTAGATAAGGATTGGTTAGGGCTTCAATGTCAAATTCCTCTTTCTCTTTTTCTGAAAGCTTCTCGTATTTCTGCTTTTTCCTTGCCAGAAACTTCTCTATTTCCTCTTTGGTCCTGAAATCAGACTCAATTCCCTTATTTATTGACAGGTTGAAGATCTCGCTTATTCTCATTTTTTTTAATAATTAGTTTTTTATATAACTCATCTATTAATCTCTTTTGTTCTTTAAAATCCAAAACCTGCCGGCGAATCCGGGCTTTTTCTAAACGAACGTATTTCCTCGTTGAATTTGGCATTCTTTTTCTTTTCATTATCAAAAAAAGCGCTTAACGCTGATTACGTTTGATTCTAAGCTTTTTATGCTTTTTTGTCCAGTAGGATCTCCATCTCCTGCCTGACAACTTCTTTCTCGTTCCAATCAACCCTTTTTCCTTTGGCCAGGCAAATGGACGGCTCGCATCCTTTGCCAGTGATAATAACAATGTCTTTTTCCTCGGCTACCCTTAGAGCAGAAGAAATCGCCTCTCTCCTGTCTAATATTTTTTCCGCCTTGCCAGCAGATCCTTTTGCCACCTGCTCGATTATCTCCATCGGGTCTTCGTCAAAAGGATCTTCATTGGTGACAATTATTTTATCGCAAAACTCTCCGGCTATCCCGCCCAAAACCGGCCTTTTCCACTTATCCCTGCTTCCTCCGCACGAACCTAAAACGCATATTAAACGGCTGGGATTAAAGATTGTTCTTATTGTCTGATAAACTTTTTTCAAAGCGTTGGGGGTAAAAGCGTAATCAATGAAAACCCTGAAAGGAGAAGAAATAACTTCCTCCATTCTGCCCGGTATGCCTTGGGCTTTTTCCAGAGCCTTTTTAGCTATTTCCAAATCAACGCCTTGCGACAAGCCGGTACAGATGGCAGCCAAGGAATTGTAAACATTGAATTCTCCCGGCAAGTTTAAGTGAAAAGAAACTCCTTTTACTTTAAAATCCATTCCTTTAAAAGAAGAGTTTACTTCTTCGGCTTTAACGATATTCCATTTTTCGCTAGAAGAAGAATTCTTAACACTGTAAACATATTTTTCCGCAGAAGGAAATTTCAAAAAATATTCTGCCTGTTCATCATCCAGGTTTATAACATGAATTCCTTTAACCGACTCAAAAAACTTTCCTTTTGCTGCCCTATAATTATTAAATCCCTTGTGGGCTTCGATATGCTCCGGAGTCAAATTGGTAAATACCGCAACCTTAAAATCAATGAATTTATGACGATACTGTTTTACACCCTCTGAAGCAACTTCTATTACGGCATATTGGCATCCGCTGTCAGCCGCCTCGCGCAGGAACTTTTTGATTTTAAAACGGCCGGGCATGGTCATTCTTGATGAGTTAGGCCATTCGCGCTCTTTTATTTTAAATTTTATGGAAGACAAAGAAGCAACCTTGTAACCGGCTTCTTCCAAAATCCCGGCAATCAGGTTAACTGTCGTAGTTTTGCCGTTGGTACCGGTAACTCCTATGACTTTTATCCTGCGGGAAGGGAAGCTATATAAAATGGCGCCCATTAAAGAAAGGGAAAAATGGTACCAATCAATCAAAAAAGAAGGGATTATTTTTTTGAGCGTTTCTTTCATATTTTTCTCCATATTAACCCATTTTTTAATAAAAGGAAGCTGAACTATTGAAAAAAATTTCTATCTCTGCTAATATGCTGATATATGGCAATTACCAAAGCAGCTCAAAAAGCGCTGCGCCAAAGCAAAAGAAGAAGGGTTGTAAATATAAAAAGACGGATTAATTTAAAAAACCTCTTAAAAGAGGTAAAACTTTTGATTTCCCAGAAAAAAATAGAAGAAGCGAAAAAAATTCTTCCTCAAGTTTATCAAGTATTAGATAAATCAGCCAAGGTCAGTTTGATTAAAAAAAATACCGCTTCCAGAAGAAAATCAAGAATAGGCAAATTAATCAATAGAGCGCAGAAATAATCAAATCGAAACTATTAAAAAGTCCAAGGCTGTAGTCGGATCAATCTTACCGGTCTTAATCGACAAATCTATCTGAAAAATCTTTTGATAGATTTTTTTTAATTCTTGAAAGGTGAATTTACCTGCCTGTTCGTAGGTTTTCTTAACCACAAAAGGATGTATTTTGCTTATTTTTGAAATAGAATAATAGGGAGTATTTTTTTCTATCAGGTCCTTGATTATTAAAAGATTCCTAAACTGGTAATTAATCATAGAAAGAAGGTAAAGGGGATGGTCACCTTTTTCCAGGTGTTCGTGAAGCAGTTTCAGGGCTTGTTTTTTGCCAGCCCAGAGATTTTTATTAAAAGCTATGGCATCGATTGTTTTAAAAATTTCCGGCTCAATTTTCGGCTTAACCAAAAGATTGATGTCTGCCTCTTCAATTTTTTTACCATCTCTGTAGTTGACGAGCTTTTCTGTTTCGTTTTTCATCCACCAAAGATCATTGCCGACGTAATTCGTTAGCGTTTCCAGTGCCGCTGGATCAATTTTTCCGCCGCAGCTTTCAATCTGATTTTTTGTCCAATTCTTCAATCTTTGTCCATCTAGGGGTTCAAATTCTTGAACTTTAGCTTCTTTTTCAAGAAATTTAACCAAAGAAAGCCTCTTGTCTGCCGCTTTTTCTTCATAAACCACAATAATGTCTTTGGAGCTGTTGAGTTTTTTAAAAAAACCCAAAACGTTGTCTTCGTCTTTCAGGTTGGAAAGGACGTTTTTAAAGATTATTAATTTTTTCTCATCAAACATGGAAATTGTTTGAGTTTCATTTTTCATGTCTTCAAAAGTAAAGTCTCCTCCCTCGATAAATCTTAAATTCAATCCGCTTTTGTGAATCTTTCTATAACTACCGATGATTTCTTTTAGTTTCTGGCCGGACCTGTATGTATCCCGACCATGAAGAAAAATTATCATAGTTTTTGGCAGCTAGGGCAAAAATGGGCTGAGCGCCCGCCCATTTTTACTCTTTTAATAATGTTTTTGCAGCTGGAGCACTTTTCTCCCTCTCTTTGATAAACCCTTCTTAAGGTATCAAATTCTCCTTTTTCTCCGGAAGGAGTCCTATAATCAGAAAAACTTTCCCCCTTAACCTTAATGGCTTTTTCTAAAACTTCTTTTAAAAATTTGTAGATTTTTTTAAGTTCGTCTTCTTTTAATTTGGAGGCCTCTTTAAGGGGATGTATCTTTGCCCGCCACAATATCTCGTCGGAATAGATATTGCCCACTCCGGCAATTACGCCCTGATCCATTAAGACCTGTTTTATCTTACCCCTTCTTTTTAATTTTAAATAGTTTTTTAAAGCTTCTTTAAATCTTTCAAAATTAAAGCTTTTATCTAGGGGCTCCGGCCCTAAAGACTTCATCGTTTCTGAGCCCTCCAGTTCCTGGCTGTCCCAGAGTTCTACCTTGGCAAACTTTCTTACATCGGAAAGCGCCAGCATTTGGCCGTTATCCAAAGAAAAAAGCAAATGGATGTAAGTATTGATTTTGTCTTCCAAGGGGCCCTTGATTTGGGATGACCAGGAACCCTTATTAAACAGCCACTGACCGACCAAAAGATGTCCAGTCAGCTTTTGATGAATCAAAAGGGATTTATTTTCTGAAAGCGTGAAAATAATGTTTTTTCCTCTCCGCCAAATATTTTTAATCTTTTTTCCCTTGATCTCTTTTTTAAACTGTTTGAAGTTTTTTGGTTTTTTGATGGACCTGGGAAAATCCGTCCAGACATTAAGAAAAATCCTTCCCAGGATTTTTTCTTTTAAGCCCCTTACCGTTGTTTCAACTTCGGGCAATTCGGGCATGATGTTATTTTAAAATAGACTTAACCTTGTCAATAATCTCCCTGGGTGTCAGGTGGGCTTTAATTAAAAAATCGACTGCTCCCATTTTTAACCCTTTTTCCATTTCTTCCGGTTCGGCAAGATTAGAAAGAATAATTATCGGTATGGAGTTAGAGTTTTTGTCTTCTTTTATTTTTTTTAAAACCTCGAAGCCGCCGATTCCGGGCAACATTAAATCAAGCAAAATCAAATCTGGTTTTTCTTGTTTTGTTTTTTCTATTCCTTGTTCGCCGCTTTCCGCCTCTAGGGCGCTAAAACCCTCGCCGGTAATCTTCCGAACAATAAGCTCTCTTAAAAACTGATCGTCTTCTATGATGAGAATTGTTTTCGCCATGTTTATTTATTTTAAAACGATTTAAAAAAGAGTGCAAATGCCTACCAGAGCCTTAAATTTTCCTTAAACTTTTCCTCCTTCTTGCTCTTTTTCTTTTCTTTTTTTACCACCTCTAAATAATTATTTTCTAATCCTTGGCCAGCCGAGGGCAGGCGAGGGATTAAACTGTAAAAATCAAAGCTCTCTAAAATTTCAATTACTCTTTCTTTATTATAATCCTTCCACTCGCATTCTTCTAAATTAATGTTTATCGGAGCGTCCCTCCTTATTTGGACCAACTCTTTACTGAGAAAAGCTTGTTCTTTTTGCTGTTCTAGCTTTAAACGGAGAGCCGGGCTGATATCTGCCTTTTGGCTTAGGGCAGAATAAATACTTTCCAACCCACCGAATTGTTTTATCAGCTGAATAGCAGTTTTTTCTCCGATCCCCCTGACCCCCGGAATATTATCAGAAGGATCTCCCCTTAAACCCTTGAAGTCGTCAAGTTGATTAGGATTTAATCCTTGATATTTTTCCCTGACCAATTTTTCATCGTATAAAACAGTGTCCTTGACACCTTTTCTTAAAATGAAAGCTTTGGTTTTTTTATCAACCAATTGAAGCACATCCAGGTCGCCGCTTATGATAATAACTTCGCTCTCGGGAATAATCTGTTTTCTAGAAAACTGCTGGCTAATAGTCCCTATCAAATCATCTGCTTCAAAACCCTCTTTTTCAAAGATTGGCACATTGAATGCCTTTAAAACTTCTTTAACCTTTGGTATCTGATCATAAAGCTCTTGTGGCGCTGGCGGCCTCTTAGCTTTGTATTTTTTAAATTTTTTATGGCGGAAAGTCGGGGCCGGTAAGTCAAAAGTAGCAACAATGCAGTCTGGCTTGAGCTCTTTTATTGACCTTAAAAAAACCAATAAAAAACCATACACAGCATTAACCACCTCCCCTTTTTGGGTGCTTAACGGAGGAAGAGCGTGAAAGGCACGATGTATAACAGAATTGCTGTCAATAATGATTAAGCGCCTTTTTTCTTCAGCCATATCCTTCTTTTTGTCTTATTGATAAAATCAAACTTTAAAAATAAAGCGTCTTTGGGTAGTATTTTTTTGATGTGGTCGGCCCACTCTATGGCCACAATATTGCGGTGATTAGAAATGATTTTTTTAAAATCCAAGCTTAAAATATCTTTCGGGTTTTCAATCCTATAACAATCTAAGTGATAAAAATCTTTAAAGCCCGTTTTGTTTTTCTTCATTGCAAACCTTTTCATTAAAACAAATGTGGGGCTTAAAATTTTATCTTTAATCCCCAGCCCCTTGGCAAAACCTTGCAAAAAAGTTGTTTTTCCTCCTCCCAAGTCTCCTTCCAGGGCCAAAACAAAGGCTTTTTTTCTTATGGGTTCTCTTAATAACTCTTTTGCCAGGTCCTCGCCAGTTTTTTTGGTTTGATTTGGGTTAAGAGTTAATGTTTCCATGTTAAATTTATTTTACCCCAACCTCGGGGTTTTAACTAATTATTGACTTTTTAATTGTATTAAGCTAATTTGAATTAATCAATTTAACGCTGATTGCTCATAATGGAAAAATCCCAAACAATTACTGAAGGAATAAAAATTTCTTCGGAAATATATGCTGAAATTAAGAAAAAGATAAAGAGCGTTCTTGATTTTAAGGAAGAAATTGATAAATTTTCCGGGGGAAACATCTCCGAACTTTCGGAGGTTATACTTGGAGGAGGGATTCTTCTGGATGCTTCGGATATCCACATTGAAACAGAAGAAGAACAGGTGAAGATCCGGGCGAGGTGCGATGGGGTTTTACAGGATATAACAACAATCAACAGGGAAGTTCACCATGGGCTTCTTTCCAGAATTAAACTTTTAGCGGCTCTCAAAATGAATATAACAAATCGGCCCCAGGACGGCCGATTTAGTGTTTTTTCCGAAGACCAAGTCATTGAAATCAGGGTTTCCACCCTGCCTTCGGAATACGGAGAATCGGTCGTCTTAAGGCTTTTAAACCCTAAAAGCTTGATTAATTTAGACGCCCTAGGATTAAGAAAGGATTTATTGCTGCTTTTAAAAAAAGAAATAAAAAAACCGAACGGAATGATTATTGTCACCGGACCCACCGGTTCCGGTAAAACCACCACCCTCTATGCTTTTTTAAAACAACTGCAGAGTCCGGAAATAAAAATCATTACCATTGAAGATCCCATTGAGTATCATTTGGCGGGCATTTCCCAAACCCAGGTTGCTCCGGAAAAAGGATATACTTTTGCTTCGGGATTAAAATCCATTGTCAGGCAAGATCCGGACGTAATTCTGGTAGGAGAAATTAGAGACTTGGAAACGGCAGAGATTGCCTTGCAGTCGGCTCTGACAGGACATTTGGTTTTTTCTACCCTGCACACTAATGATGCGGCTGGAACAGTGGCAAGATTGGTAAGCCTGGGAGCCAATCCATCCAATATTGGACCAGCCGTTAATATGGCTGTTGCTCAAAGGCTGGTAAGAAAGGTTTGTGAGAAGTGCAAAGAATTAAAAAAAATATCTTCCGAAGACCTGAAAAAGATTAAAGGCGGATTGAGCAATGTTTTAAAAATTGTTACTGCTCCAAAAATTACTGAAAACTTAAAAATCCCGACCGCTAAAGGATGCAAATATTGCAACGATACCGGCTATCGCGGCAGGGTTGGTATTTTTGAGGCATTCTTAATTGACGACGAAATGGAGAATTTTATTGCCAAAAACCCCTCTATTGCCGACTTAAGGGCAAAAGCGATTAAAAAGGGGTTTGTCACGATGTATCAGGACGGATTAATAAAGATTTTGGAAGGATTAACCACGATTGAAGAAATAGAAAGGGTAACCGGGGAAGAATAACCCTCTTTCCCAAGTCAAAAGCCCCAGAGATGGGGGCACTTACGCTTTAAATGCAAAGTTTAGAATTTTTCCGAGGAGTAGATTCGCCGAAGCCAAACTACCCGGCTAAGAAAAACTCCACGCCCCCATCTCTGGGGCTTATGTATTATTCTAATATATTATGTCAATTTTGTCAAGAGGGGGTATTTTTCTGCTGTTTTTAATTTTTTCTTTCCCTGTCGGGGCTTTCGGCTCTTCTGATATAATTATTAACGAGATTGCCTGGATGGGAACGGAAAAAAGCACTGCCGATGAATGGATGGAGCTGTATAATAGCAATGATTCTCCTGTTTCTCTCGATGGCTGGATTTTAAAATCAGCAACGGGGACTTTAGAAATAGCCTTAAAAGGAATTATTCCAGCAAAAGGCTTTTATCTTTTAGAGAGGACCGATAACAATACAATTCCCGGCATCAACGCCGATTTAATTTACAGCGGAGCTTTAAAAAATAGCGGCGAGAGCATAGGACTCTATAGTAATCTTGCTAATTTGGTGGATTCTGCTTTTTATCCTGACGGCTGGCCGGCCGGAGACAACCAAACAAAACAAACAATGGAAAGAACCGATCTTTCTGGATGGCAAAACAGTCAAGACCAGGGAGGAACGCCAAAAGCAGAAAATAGTATTATAATAAAAGCTGAGGAAAAAATCGAAAAAACAACCGAAGAAACAAAGATCTATCCTTTGGGAATTATTATCAATGAGATCCTCCCCTCCCCGGAAGGGCCGGATAGCGAAAAAGAATGGATCGAGCTTTTTAATCAAAATAATTTCGAGGTTGATATTTCCTACTGGAAAATTTCCGACACCTTGGGCACCATAAAAACTTATGCTTTCCCAACGAGTACAAAAATTTCCCCCAAGGGAATCGTTATTCTTTACAGACCAACAACAAAAATTATACTGAACAATGACGGCGACGGTTTAAGAGTCAGCCGTCCAGATGGAAAAATAATGGATTCTGTAGATTATGAAAAGGCGCCAACGGGAAACTCATACAATCGCGTTGGATCCGAATGGCTTTGGAGCTCAATCCCTACTCCAGGATTAATAAATCAAATTTCTTCTACGGAGAAAGACAAGAAAGAAGAAATAAAAAAGGACCAAGAAAATCAAGACAACCTTCAAGACAAAGGGCTGGCGCAAATAAGCGAACCAGTAAGAGGGATTGGAAGTAAAAAAGATGCAAAAACCCTTTTTAGCTCTTTTATCGCCTTGACTGTTTCTCTTTTTTCGGGAATAGTAATCTTAACACTTAAAAAGAAGTTAAAATCAACGGATTAATCTATGTCAGGACATTCGCACGCCAAAAAAATTAAACATCAAAAAGCAATTACCGACCAAAAAAGAGGGCAGATTTTCTCTAAAATGGCCAGGATGATTTCGATTGCGGCAAAAGAAGGAGGCCCGAACCCGGAGTCAAACCCAAAGCTCAGCGTAGCCATAGAAACGGCCAAAAGGCTGAACTTGCCCAAAGAAAACGTTGAAAGGGCAATAAAAAGAGGCACTGGGGAGGAGGCTGCCAATGAAAAGTTGGAAGAAGTTTCTTTTGAGGCTTTCGGGCCGGAAGGCATTGCCATTATAATTGAAGGAATTACCGATAATAAAAACAGGACATTGGGCGAAATCAAACAAATTCTAAACCAAAATAACGGCAAACTGGTAGGAGAAGGGGCGGTAAGGTGGCTTTTTGAAAAAAGAGGGGTGATAATTATATTATTGGATTCTCAGACGCCGGAAACCAAGGAAGAGCTGGAGCTCACGGCCATTGAGGCAGGAGCCGAAGACGTGCGCTGGTACGATAATGAACTGGAGGTATATACTAAGCCCGAGGACATGGAAAAAACAAAGAAAATCCTGGAAGAAAAAGGAATAAAAATTGATTCCACCTCCTTGGATTGGGTCGCCAAAGAAGAGGTCTCTTTAAAAGAAGATAAAAAAGCTGCCTGCCAAAGGCTTTTTGATGACCTGGATGAAAACGATTCCGTCCAAGATGTTTATTCTAATTTAAAATCATGATTATTTTAGGTATAGATCCAGGAACTGCCAGCACAGGATGGGGGGTGATAAAAAAATTGAATGCTGATAAAAAATCAAATGCTTTTAGGTGTTTGGAATACGGCGTCATTAGAACCCTTCCTTCTTCAAAAACCCCCGACCGTTTGAAAAAAATAAACAACGACTTAAGCAAAATAATCAAAAAACACCAACCCGAGGTTTTGGTTATCGAACACCTGTATTTTTTTAAAAATTTAAAAACAATCATCCCGGTAAGCCAGGCAAGCGGAGTTATTCTTTTAACGGCCGCCAAGAATAATCTTCCCGTGTTCGGATTTACCCCACCGCAGGTAAAATTAGCCATTACCGGATTTGGCAGGGCGGAAAAAGAAGAGGTGCAGAGGAAAATAAAGATATTGCTGAAAATGAAAGAGTTACCCAAGCCCGATGACGCAGCCGATGCCCTGGCTATTGCCCTGGCTTTTTATTTAAAAAGAGAAGCTTAAGAAAAGGTCGTTTAATTCAAAAAATATACTTGTTATCAAGTAAATCGTAAAACATGATTTATAAAAAAGGAGTTTCAAAAGTTTTCGTCAACCAAGAAGAAGACTTGCCGATAGAAGAAACGCCGGAAGAACCTACAGAAGAAACCGTAGAAGAAAAAGATGAGGAGCTTGAAGAAGAAATTTAAGAAAATTAAAAAGCCCCCACTCAGGGGCTTTTAAGTTTAGAAACTATATTATCTTTATAAATTTTCTTCTACCAACTTGAATGATAAGCTCTTTTTTAATTTCGACGCTTTTTTTCCAATCATCTTGAACTTCACCATTAATTCTTATTCCTTTTTGTAAAATTAATCTTTTGGCTTCGGCTTTTGAAATCGTTAATTTTGTCTTAACTAATAAATCAAGAATGTTTAAGTTCTTTTCTTTAATTTTAATAGTAGAAATTTTTGAGGGGGTTTTTTTCTCTTTAAAAACTCTATCAAATTCTTTCTCTGCGCCCAGAGCTGCTTTTCCGGTATAATAAATAGCAACAACTTCCCTAGCTAGCCTGGCTTTTACCTTTCGGGGATTTATATTCCTTTTTCTTAGGCTTTCTTTAATATTCTTAATATCTTCCATTGAAACCTCTGTCCAATGTTCAAAACAAATAGGAATAATTTCGTCGGGCAGCGCCATTATTTTACCATACATCTGGGAGGGTTTTTCGTCTAAACCAATAAAATTCCCCTCACTTTTTGACATTAAAATTCTTCCGGTTTTAGGATTTTCGAGTAATTTTTTGGCGATCACATATTTTTCTTTTGTTTTGTAGGTTTTTACCAGGTCTCTACCAACCAACATATTAAAGATCTGATCCGTACCGCCTATTTCAATATCAACATCTAATGCAACCGAATCATATCCTTGAAGTAAGGGATATATAAATTCATGAAGGTAGATTTCTTTTCCTTCTTTTATTCTTCTCTGAAACATGTCCCGGTCTAATAGTTTACTTATAGTGATTTTTGTCATTAGACCCATCATTTCTTTTAAGCTCATCTTCCCCCACCATTGACTATTACGAAAAATTTTAGCTGGATTTTCTTTTGAATTAAAATCTAGAATCTTTGAAGCCTCTTTTTTATAGTTTTTATAATTTTTAAAAATCTCTTCTTTTAAAAGCTGCTTTCTTGTCGAGGATTTGCCAGTAGGATCTCCGATTTGGGCGGTAAAATCTCCGATTAATAAAATAACTTCGTGGCCAAGCCCCTGTAATCTTTTTAAAATAAAAAGGGTTGTCCCGTGATCAAGGTGAAGAGTTGAGGCGGTAGGATCTACCCCGAAATAAATTTTCAATCTTTTCCCGGATTTTAAAACCTTCTCCAGGGCCTCTCTGGAGGGATAAATTTTTTCAATCGCCCTTTCTAGAAGCTCTTTAATTTTTTTAGGGTCAGTAATTACTGGCATGGTTTAATTATATTATCAAAATTAAAGGAAAATTGCCAATTTGGGCTAATTTTAGTAAAGTGAAGTGAATATGCCTACAAGAAAGTTTTTCCGAAAAACCTATCAGAAAAACAGGAATTTATTCTTGGCTCTCAAGCTTTTGGGGCCGGCTTTGCTTATTTTAATTTTTGGCTCTTTCCTTGTTTTTATTTTTTACGCCAAAGATCTGCCCAGGCCGGAGAAATTTACCGAAAAACAATTTATCCAATCAACTAAGATTTATGACCGGACCGGCAAGGTCTTGCTATATGAAATCTACGGAGAAGAAAAAAGAACCTTGGTATCTTTAGATATTATTCCTGAATACTTAAAAAAAGCTGTGATTGTAACAGAGGACAGTAATTTTTATAGCCATATTGGAATTGATTTTGGGGGAATTTTCCGTTCAGTTTTAATCAATCTTAGGATTAAAGAGCCGATTTATGGAGGGTCTACCATACCCCAACAGCTAATCAGGTCTACTTTTTTAACTAATGAAAAAACCATTGGAAGAAAAATAAGGGAAATTGTGCTTTCTTTAGAATTAAACAGGCGCTATCCAAAAGACCAAATTTTGGAATGGTATTTGAACCAAATTCCTTTCGGGTCAAACTGTTACGGCGTAGAGGCGGCCAGTCAGACGTATTTTAATAAATCAGTTTCAGAAATTTCTTTGGCAGAAACAGCCACCCTGGCAGCCCTGATCCAGGCACCGAGCCGCCTCTCTCCTTTTGGAGACCATAAAGACGATTTATTAGCAAGAAAAGATTACGTATTAAAAAGGTTGGCAGATGAAGGGATTATAACAAAGGAAAGGGCGGAAGAAACCAAAAAAGAAGAAATAAAATTTACCGAAAAACCGTCCCAAATCAAGGCCCCCTATTTCTCCCTATGGATAAAACAACAAATAGCTGATAAGTACGGGGAAGAATCTTTAATGAAAGACGGATTAAAGGTTTACACTTCCCTTGATTGGGACATTCAACAAACAACAGAAAAAGCAGCCAGGGATGGAATAGAAAGGAATAAAAATTACAATGCATATAATGCCGGGGTGGTGGTAATTAATCCGAAAACGGGCGAAGTTCTGGCCATGACCGTAGGAAATGGAGATTATTATGCCGAGCCTTATCCTCAAAATTGTACTCCGGGAATTGATTGTTTATTTGACCCAAGATTCAACGTGGTGGTGGGTACAAAAAATAATCCAGGAAGACAGCCAGGGTCAGCTTTTAAGCCCTTCATTTACGCCACGGCTTTTAAAAAAGGATACAACGACAAAAGCGTGGTGGTTGACGAATTAACTAATTTTGGAACCTGGGGAGATAAGGAATACATTCCCCAAAACTATGACGGCCTATTTAGGGGTCCGGTCACCCTCAGGCAAGCATTAGCTCAATCGCTGAATGTTCCGGGGGTAAAAGTTCTTCTTAATTATGCCGGGCTCGATGACAGCATAAAAACCGCTGAAGATTTGGGCATCACCACTTTAAAGCCGCCCTTTGGCCCAGCGATAGTGTTGGGAGGCTGGGAAGTTAAACTACTGGAGATGACTTCGGCTTTCGGAGTTTTTGCCACCGAAGGGCTAAAAGTCCCGCCTGTATCCATTTTAAAAATTGAGGACCAACAGGGAAACATTCTTGAAGAAAACAAAAAAACACCCGAAAGGGTTTTAGAAAAAGAAGCCTGCCGCTTGCTTAATGACATATTATCTGACAACGATGCCCGAACCCCCATGTTCGGACCAAGATCTCATCTGTATTTTGAAAATTATCAGGTGGCGGTTAAAACCGGAACAACGGATAATTTTAGAGACTGCTGGACAATAGGATATGCCCCCTCTTTGGCGATAGGCGTTTGGGTGGGAAATAATAATAACGAGTCAATGATTAGAAAGCAGCCGGCAGCCACTGTCGCCGGCCCAATTTTCCACGAAATAATGGAAAAGGTTCTTTCCCAGCTTCCTAAAGAATATTTTACAAAACCAGAAGTTTCAACCCTGCCCAATTAGCTGGTTTTTATGGGCATTATCAGATACAAATAACTGTCGTCTTTTTTGGGCCTTAAAACCCCTGCCTTATCTGCTCCGATTAGCTCTAAAACTAATTCCTGATCTTTTTCTCTGCTGGACGCTTCTTTCCCGGCATATTCTTTATTAGAGGCTATGCTCAGAAGCCCTTCTAATAAAAACCTGTGGTTGAAAGAAATTTCGCAGGGCTTTCCTTCAACTTTACAATTTAAAACTCCATGGTGTTCTCCCACATCAACGTTCTGGCTGAACAAACTTAATTGATTCTTTTTGGGATCAATTTTTAATTTAACCTCGTTAATTTTCCCGCTGAAAAGAGACGCTAATTTAATCTGGTTAATAATCTCATTGGCCTGGACGGTGACTTTTGTATCATATTTTTTAGGAATAATATCCTGATAGTTCGGATATTCCCCCTCTATCAAACGGGACACAAGCTGAATTTGCGGGTGTTGTGTTTCTGAAAGGGGCATTTCGAATAAAACCTGGTTGGGTGAAAAACAGATTGTCAAATCTCCTTCTTTTTCTCCAAATATATTGATAATCTCTTTGGCCGCTCTTTGGGGCAATATTAAGGAATAATCTTTTGATATTTCCGAAGAAGAAAAGTCTGCATATAATTTCTTTTCTCCCAACCTGAAGCTGTCTGTGGCAGCCATGGTAATTAAATTCTTCTGAAAAAGAAAATATATGCCTGAAATCTCTGGCTTGATTGAAGAATAGCTGGCAATATCAACCACCTTGCTGAGATTTTGACAAAAAACCTTGCTGGAAATGATAATTTTTTCTTCCTCTGACACCTTAGGAATAATAGGAAATTCTTCCGGATTAAAACCCTTTATAATATTTTGATGGTTTTCGCATTCAACCTTTAGGGTTAAATCTTTTAACTCCAAGCTTATTGGTTTGTTGGGTAAAAAACTAACAAAACTCGATAAAACCCTAGAAGGAAGGGCAATTTTCCCCTCTTTTTCCGTTTTTACCAAAGACCACCAGTTTATTCCTATTTCTAAATCTGTGGCGGTAAGGTTTAAAAAATTCTTTTCTACCGACAATAAAATATTATTTAATATCGGCAAGTTTAAAGACTTACCGGAAACTCTTTCCACAACATTAATGCCCTCTTTTAGTTTTTCCTTTAATATTATTGTTTTCATTTTATTATTATTGAATTATTAATTGTGTGAATAACTTTTATTTGAATTGGGCCTTGGTTTAAACTATCTAGTGGAGATTTAAAAGTAAAAAAGGTTTAAAAGTTGTGGATAAAAAATAATTATTATTTTTCCCCAAATTAGGCAGTGAAAATGCGCTGTTTTATTAAGTCTATTTCGTTGGTAAGATTCTCGTTGTCTCCCAGTTCTTTTACTATTTTTCCACAGGCATGAATGGCGGTGGTGTGATCCTTGCCGCCGAACTTTCTTCCTATAAAAGGGTAGGAGCTTTTTAAAAGATTTCTTAATAAAAACATGGCTATCTGGCGAGGCCTTACTACTTCTTTTTTTCTTGAAGAAGATATAATGTCCCTTTCCTTTAAGTCGTAAAACTCAGCCACTGTTTGAATTATTTTTTTAGGATTAGCCACTTTATTGGGGGAAAGAAACAAGGTTTTTAACAGAGACTTGGCTATTTCTAAATTAGGCATTTGGTTGTTTATTTTTTGGTAAGCCACCAGCCTATTTAATGCCCCTTCAAGCTCCCTAATGTTTCTTTGGATATTATTGGCGACGTAGTCCAGAACATCTTCCGAAAAGCTTATTCCTTTTTCTTGGCTTTTCGTCTTTAAAATTGCAACTCTGGTTTCATAGTCAGGGTAACCAATGTCTCCAGTCATTCCTCCTTCAAAGCGCGACCGCAGTCTTTCGGCCAGGGCGGGGATTGCCTTGGGCGGCCTGTCGGAAGAGATGATTATCTGTTTGTTGTTCTCATACAAAGAATTGAAAGTATGGAAAAATTCTTCCTGGGTTTTTTCTTTCCCGGCTAAAAACTGGGCATCGTCCAAAATAAGAATATCGATAGCGCGCAAATTTGTTTTAAAAGTTTCCATGTCGTGGTTTTTTATTGAAGAAACCACTCCGGCAGTAAATTTTTCAGCAGGAATATATCTTACTTTCTTCTGGGAAAAATTCTTAAGAACCGCATTGCCTATTGCTTGTAAAAGATGGGTTTTGCCCAGCCCTACCCCGCCGTAAATGAAAAGAGGGTTGTAGACCAATCCTGGTTTTTTTGATACGGCCCAAGCAGCCGCATGAGCCAGCTCATTAAAAGGACCGACAACAAAATTTTCAAAAGTATAACGAGGGTTAAGGTTGGTTTCTTTGTTGATTTCAAATTCTTCAAATTCCAACTGGCCGGTGGCAGGAAGAGAGAAAACAGCTCTTTTAAAAGTTTTTAATTCCGTCTTGCCCACCAAATATTTAATTCCCTTAATGTCTTTATCTAAATTATATAAAATCTTAAAAATAGTTTTTCCGTATTTATTTTCCAACCATTCTTTGGCAAAAGAATTGGGGACAGAAATTAATATCTGCCCCTCTTTGTAATTAATGATTCCAGTGTCTTTAAACCATGTGGCAAAGTTAGCCTGGGAAATGTTTAATTGGATTTGGGCAAGTACCGCTTGCCAGAGTTCTTCTTTTATCATGTTAAAACATTATATCAAAAGTATTATATCACAAGCCAAACAATAGCAGAAACAAGCTTAAAAACATTGAATTTGTTAATATCTTGGGGAAAAGCTGTGAAATTGACTTTTGACTTTTATTTTTATAAGATAAACAATATGTCTATTACATATCACAAAAGAAGAAAGAAAAGAAGTCGGACGCATGGTTTTAGGGCAAGGTCTAAAACCAAGGGCGGAAGGAATGTTTTGGCCAGGAGAAGGAAGAAAAAAAGATGGAAGTTAACAGTTTAAAAATGCTTTCCCTAAACAACCGACTTAAAAAGACAACAGACATCAGAAAGGTTTTCAAGTACGGCCGTTTTTTTAAAGAAGGATTTTTAATTTTAAAAACAGCCAAAAACAATTTAAACGAAAGCCGTTTCGGGTTCGTGGTTTCCCAAAAGGTTTCCAAAAAAGCCGTTGTAAGGAATAAAATCAAAAGGAGAATGAGGGGAATAGTGAAAAAAGAGATGAAAGAGATAAAAGCTGGGACAGATAATTTATTTATGGCCTTACCGGGATTAGAAAAAAAAGATTTTTCCACCATTCAAGAAACAATAAGCAATCTTCTTAAAAAAGCAAAGCTATTATCCCATGATTAAAGAAAAAAGCACCACTAAAAGAATACTCCTCGTGTTTATAAGCTTTTACCAAAAATTCTTGTCGCCCTCTTTGGGCCAAAATTGCCGTTTTTATCCCAGCTGTTCTTCTTACTCCGCTCAGGCAATTGAAAAATACGGAGCCCTTAAGGGTTTGCAAAAAGGATTTTACAGAATATTAAAATGTAATCCATATAATAAAGGAGGAGTAAATCTGCCCTAAATATGACAGCTTTTTTTATTCACATCTTTACCGTCTTTTTATACAATCCATTGTTTAATGCCCTGGTTTTGCTTTATCTTTACATCCCGGGACGCGACTTTGGCATAGCGGTAATTGTTTTAACCGTTATCATCAGGATTATTCTTTATCCTTTAATGGTGAAGTCCTTGAAATCCCAAAAAACCCTTGCCGAGCTTCAGCCCAAACTGCAGGAGATTCAGGAGAAATACAAAGACGACAAGGAAAAACAGACAAAGGAAATGATGGCTCTTTATCAGAGAGAAAAAATCAATCCTTTCGGAGGGTGTTTGCCCCTTTTAATTCAATTTCCCATTTTGATAGCGCTTTACAGGGTTTTTTATGGCGGGCTGGGGCCGAACACCCTGCATCATCTTTACGGTTTTGTATCCAACCCGGGAATAATTAACACCGGTTTTTTGGGGCTAATCAATCTTTCCCAGCCCAGCATAGCTTTGGCGGTTATAGCCGGCATTGTTCAATTCTTCCAATCAAAAACAATGACTCCCCCGATGGCGAAGCCGCAGCAAAAAAAAGACCAGATGTCCCAGTTCTCGGATATAATGCAAAAAGAAATGCTCTATTTCTTTCCCATCCTTACCGTATTTATACTTTGGAAGTTGCCGTCCGCCATCGGCCTTTACTGGGTGATTACCGGAATATTTTCAATTTACCAGCAATATTTAGTTAATCGCCAGCCGGCAAAAACCAATTAAAATGCTTACCCAGGAAACCATCAATAAAATAAAAGAAATCACTAGGGATTTTTTTCAAAAAACCACCTTGGACGTTGAAATAGACTTTTCTTCAGAAAAAGAAGGGGTTTTGCCCATAGATATTAAAAGCGAAGAGCCTCAGATTCTAATCGGAGAAGGGGGCCAGACTTTAATTGAAATTCAGCATCTTCTTAAATTAACATTAAGGAAAAAGATACAGGAAGAATTTTACATTGACCTCGATGTCAACAACTACAAGAAGAAAAAAATAGAGTATCTTAAAGAAGTGGCCAAGTCTAATGCCGACGACGTAGCGATCAGCAAAAAAGAAAAAGAACTGGCTCCCATGCCAGCTTATGAAAGAAGGATTATTCATTTAGAGCTTCAAAACAGAACAGACGTTATCGGTGAGAGCGTCGGAGAAGGGCCGGAAAGAAGAATTGTCATCAAGCCCAAGCCCTAATCAGCCATAAACCATTTATTGTCGGCCAGCCTCCCTGGCTTTTCTTATTTTCAGCACCTCTTCCGGCGCGGTGGTTATAAACTGGTCTTCGGTATACGAGGCGATTGTTTTAATGGCAACGTGTTTTTGTCCGGCAAAGAAGATCCCCTCTCCCACTTCCGCTTCCAACAAAAGATACTTTTCTTCGTCGGTCAGATTGAAGATTTTTTGGACCACATCTATGCCCGCCGTTGATTGTTTCATTAAAAACTGGAGGGAAGAATTAGTGATAATCGGTTTTCCGTATTCCGATTTCATAAAGTCTTCAACATCCTGGGTAATGGTTGTCACTCCCAGCCAGTATTTTCTTGCTCTCTTGCAAACCCCGAAAAGGAAAGAAGCTCCGTCCTCGGTTCTCATTATCCACCAGGCTTCGTCGACGACCAGAATTCTTTTTTTAAGCTCCGAGCGCACCTTATTCCAAATGTATCTCATGACGATAAACATGGCGATAGGCCTTAATTCGTCTTCCATGTCCCTTATTCCGAAAACAACCAAAGGTTTTTCCATGGAAATATTGGTGGGCTGGTTGAAAAAATTGGAAAAAGTTCCTTTGGTGAATTTTCTCACCCTTCTTACCAAAGATTCCCCTCCTTCCATGGTTTCCAAAACCGACTCAAAGTCAGACATCAGAGGAATCTTGCTCTGCCAATCCTTAGGATCAGTTTCCGGGGTAATATCTTTGGCCGCATAAGTTTCAGTCAGGGCTCTGTCAATAATAGCGTCTTCTTCAGGACTCAATCCTCCCAACATAATTCTTAAAAGGCCGACCAGATTGATGACATTGGAGCGCAAAACGTCTTCCGATTTTTCGTCTTCTCTGGGGATCGGCAAATCAAAAGGATTAATATGGCTTTCCGAAGCCAAAGACATGCTTAAAAAAGACCCTCCGGCCGCTTCAGCCAAGTATTGGTATTCGTTTTCCGGGTCCAGGACAATAACATCCACGCCCAGCATCAGAGAGCGTAGGATTTCCAGCTTTACGGCATATGATTTTCCGCTTCCGCTTTTGGCGAAAATGGTGAAGTTGGCGTTTTCCAGACTGAACCTGTCAAACAACACCAAGGAATTATTGTGAAGGTTTATTCCGTATAGAATTCCTTCGTTGGAACTCAAATCAAAAGAAACAAAAGGAAAAGTACTGGAAAAAGGAAGGGTGCTCATCGGCGTATGAACCGATAATTGATCTAATCCGTAAGGAGCAGTGGAATTAAACCCTTCTTTTTGCTGATAAAGGGCAGGCTTTACGTAAATCAGCCTTGATTCCAGAATAGATCTCAAAGTTACCTCAATGTCTTTTATTTCCTTTGGTTCGCTGCCGTAAACGGTCAAGTAAAGGCCGAATTTGAACATTCTTTCCTGGGCTGTCTGAAGCCTGTCTCTTAACCCCTCCAGATCGTTAAAAGCGGTTTCCAGTGCCGGGTCCCTGATCAGTCCTTTTCCTTGCCTTTCTATCAGTTCCGCCTGCACTTCCGTAACCCTTTTTCTCAATTGCTTTAGGATTATTCCCGTATCAACGGGATGGATATGAAAGCTGATATCCATAGGAGTGCCGAGGTTGATAATGGGAGCAAACCAGGCAGTAGTCAGATATCTGGGATAGGAAAAAATGAAAAAAGATTTAGCAATTCTCTTGCCCAGCTTTAAGCTGTCGGGATTAACAGCAATAGAAGCGGGCGCAATAATGTCCTTAACCTCAATAGCCGGGGTTTCAAAGATTTTCTCCGGCAATGTTTCTCCTTTTTTCTTTTTAAAAAATGAAAATGCCATATATTAATGAATAAGTTCTGGGGGAATTTCCGGGTAATATCCCACCTCTGCTTCTTCCGGGTGGTGCAAGCTCCAGAAAAGTTCGATAATTTCAGAAGTGTTCAAGGGCACGCATTGCAGTCCGCACCTTTTAAGACCCAAGGCAACAAATTCCACTCTTTGCCAGAGCTGAATCTTGGCTCTTTGAAATTGTTCTTCTGTCTGAGTTGGCTTATCGGATTTTTTAAAAACTCCTTTTTCTTTTTGCATTCCTGGCAATTCAACCAAAGTGAAAGGAACAACGACAAAAAATGTTTTAGAAAGAATTTGTCCTCCGGCAACCAGGGTTTTAATGAAATTTCTGTATTCTCCGGTCTGGATTTTAAGCAGTTCATTCTCTTGTTTCTTTTCCAGTTCCTCCAGCTTGTCCAAATACCCCGTAATATTAACCATCCTTGACTGGACCACGATTTCCAAGGAAAAATCCAGGGAATTTAAAAAGTTTTGGAATTGATAAATGATGGCTTCCTGCTCATCCCCTGATTTCAAAGCAAAATTCAAAGAAGAAACCATGATAATTCCCCTTAATGATTTATTTTTTAAAAGCAAAACCCCTTCTCTTATCTGGTCTACTTCTAAGAATTGTTGGGTGGAAGCATTGGGCATATTACGATCTCATTTCAATCCTGGTTTTTATTCTTTTCAGCTGGCTTTTATCAGCTATTTTTAAAGGAAGACCTTCGTCGGTTTCTTCTTTTTTTTCTTCCAGCTCTTTTCTTGTTTCGCTTTTCACATACATCACCGGCATTTCTTTTTTCTTCCAGATATACATCTTAGGACCCACGTTGAATTTTAAAAAATTACCTAGAATGGTCGGGATGGGCCTGCCCCCGACTTTTAAAAGCATAAAAACAACTGCGATAGTCATTATGGCCGCAGTGGCAACAAGAAAAAGGGGAAGAGGGGTCATGAAGTAGAGAATAAAACAGACGGCAGCTGCCATGCCGATAAAAATAAATTGGCCAAAAGTAAAGGGGCCAACTATTTTTGCTTCATATTCAATAAATTGGGGAACAGTGAATCTCATTAATGAAATTATACCATAAAGGAGAAGGAAGAAAAACAAAAACACAAAGCATTGACAAAAAGAAGTAAATATTGTATAAGATAAATATCAAGGAAATCGGAGGTTTCCTTGCAGTATCGTCTTTAACAAATCAAGATTGAAAAAATTAAAGGAGTGAATGAAATGACTGATGAAATGACTGATGAAATAATTGACGAATCAATGACAGAAAAACTCAGGTTAAAGATAAAAGAAAAGTGGCCAGCAATAAAAGTCGGGATTGCTTTCGGGCTATTTATTGCGTTAATTGCATGGCTTTTTGGCCTGTTTATCGCTCTTGTTGTGGTTCCGATTTCCGTACTATCATTATTTCTTTTTGCCTATTTCTATTTGGCGAAGAGAGACATATCTTTCACTTTTATGGAAGAACCTTCAGCAAAAGCAGTTGTCAGGGGAGGGCAATTTCACAAATTATTAATTGCTTGGAAGGGCCATACTTATGAAATATACAAAACCGGCCCCAAGGAAAAAGAAGAGGAAAACTGGGAAATTGTTGAGGGAAGTGGTTTATACCATCTAATCGGCGGATTTAGATTTTATGGTATTTGGCCAATTGATAAAATCCATGGGTATCCGTTTGAATGGACGCATCTTCATGAGGGTGGCGAGGTAAAAAAACACAAAAAAGAAACAATAAAAAGCATCCCGCTATCAATCGATCCTTACGTTATTCAATGCGACATAGGAGGCACAGATGCTATTGAAGACATAGACGGAATTCCCATGGCAATAAAACTGATTCTTCCCGTGCGCATAACCAATCCCTATATTGCCATCTTTATTGTTAGCCGATGGTGGCCCCTAGTTGGCGGCATAGCCAAGGCTGTTCTTAAGGAGTTTGTCGGTCGATTCCGATATAAAGAAGACCTTATCAACATGAGGGCCGGGGAAGACATACGGGTCAAACAAAAAGACAAAGGTTTGTCGGAAAAACACATGGTTGATCCAGGCATCGACCTAACAGATGTTTTGTGGGATGACATAAAAAAAATGGCCAAAGAACTGGGCGTGACAAAGACAGTAGGCGAGGGCGCAGAAGAAGAAATTCGGCTTTACGGCGTGGCAATTGTCAGGTTGGGTTTCCGGATATTAAGTATAGACCCTCATCCCGACCTGAGAGCAGCCACTACTCAAAAGTATGTGGCAGAAAAAAACGCGGAGGTAACAGTTATAAACGCCCAAGCAAAAGCTGAGGCGGCCACATCTTTAGCCGACCAACAGGCAACACAAAGTATGGGGCTTGTTATTCGGATGCTATCTCAAGCCACTGGGAGAAAGTTCGAGGAGATCCAGAAAAAAATAAGAGAAAACGAAAGCCTGCAATGTGAAGTATTTGCTTTAATTAAAAAACTTGCAGACAAACAGGTGCCGCTGAACTACGATGCCTTCTTCCAGGTGGAGGTAACGGGCACAGGCGGCGGCAGTAGCGCATCAGGAGATCTTCTTGCCACTCTTGCCGTAATGAACAGAATGCTAGAGGCACAGAGAGGTGCTGGAAGCGGGGAAAAAGGTAGTGGTGAGAGGGAAAAACCAAAAAAAGAGACAGACCAAGGAGGAGGAAGAAAAAAACCAGAAGACATGACTAAGGAAGAGAGATACGCTGCAGCAGAAGAAATTATAAAAAAGGGGTTTCAATAAATAAATTTAACCCCTTGTTTTTTTTGAGAAATTTTATCACTCAGCAGGTTCTCGGTAAATATCTTTCTTCATAAGAGTTTCTGTTTTAGGGGGTTGGGGTTTTTTTACTACCTCTGGTTTAACACTTATTTCTTTTTCTTCAGAAAATCTTTGGGCCAAAGGTAAAACTTTTTCTTCAATTTCCCCAGCTAACCTTTTCGAATCTTCCACCGAAATATTAAAGTCTTTTTTCAGAGTTGCAGGCAGATTTTTAAGAGAAATTTCATCCATGGCTAATTTTTTAATAATCCCAGCCAATTCTTCTATCTTGGTGGTTTCCCCATTTAATATTTTCCTTACAGCATCTTTGTCGTTTTCTAATATATTGTACTTTTTTACAATTTCAGAAATAACAGAAGTAATATTTTCTGGGAAAATTACCTTTGCTGTTTTTTTTGAATCAGGGTTTGTCATGAGATTAAAATTTATTGAAAGTTTGGATTAGATTTCATTTCTAGCAATATCTTATTAAAATTATCTATTTTTCTATCAGCCTCGGCAATTTCTTCTGGTGTAGTAGCTTTACTTTTTGCAGCATGTAATTCTGTCCATTTTTTTGCGAAAAGAGCTATGTTGGCAGGTGTTGGCATCTTAAGCTCTTTAATCTTATTAACTTTATCGGTACTTCCTTTGTTGCCGAGAATTCTTAATTGTTCTAAACTCATTTCTGCCAACACATCTTCATTTATTGCAGATGCCTGAATATTCTTTGCAAAATCCGCTGGGGCTTGTTTGTGAATTGACTTATCAGCATCTTCTTTATTTTTACCAAGGTTGCTATATAAATTAGGCGCGCGCTTTAGGGCTTCTCCTGTATCGAATCCAAAAGCTTCAGATTCTTTTGCGTATTTTGTATTCTCGGCCGTAAGTTTTCCTCTGCTTGATAAGGCATTTAAAGCCGCCGCTCTTCTTATTCTGCCTTCTCTGGTAAGTACGGTTCTTTCAGAGGCTAAATAATTAAGGTCTTTTTCCGGAAGTTTTCCTAATCTTTTTTCTTCTTCCGAGGTTTTTCCCCTAAGCTCTGCTTCATATGTCCCCGGCTTGGGCCCTATAAAGGGAACTTTTTCTGCTTGTTTTTTATACCATTTAACACCCTCCTCTCTGCCTTCTCCGCGCACAGCGCCCTCGGCTAATCCTTTTAATCCTCCCACCAATTTACCGCCTACCCCTGTTCCTGCTTGAAGCCCTTTACTTGCGCCAACAGTTGCTCCGGCAGCTGCACCAGCTGCCAATCCAACCCCTCCTGTTATGGCAGCCATTGCCGCCATTTTCCCAAGACCCATTATCGGCTCTATTACTTGTTTCATACCGGGAATAGCCTCCATTCCTTTCTTTCCAGCCTCTTTGGCAGAGAAAAAGCCGATGAGAAGCAGTAAAATAGGTAAAAAATATCCGAATAAGTTACCAAAGCTAGCTACGGCGCCAGTTGGTTCGGAGGTTAATTTATTTGTTGCTATGGCTCCCATTAATTGGTTGGCTAAGAAAACGAAAAAACCACCGTAGATTCCTATAACACACCACTGAAGGAATTTATCCCACCAGGTGTCCCAGAAAAAAAACTCAGGGAAAAAATGTTTCACATAGCTAGACTGAGGGAAAACGTGGCTTACGAAAGCGATGGGCGAAAAAATAATAAGAATCCAAAGAAACATATATCGGCCGGCGAACAAAAGAGCATAAAGCAAATAAGTAAGGGATCCAACTACGCTAAAAATAAAATAAACCGAAACCACAGCTAGAAGAGGTATAGGATCTTTATTCAGGCTTGCTGCCCTTGATAATCCTTCTTGAACCGTATTGGTTAAGCCGGAAGATAAGCCACCCGTCAAAAAATAATGCATCAGGATATTAGAGAAATCAATAACAAAACCACAGATTACAGGAGTAAAATTAATCAGAATAGCGATGGTTATTAATCTGGGCAGGGTTTTCTTGGCTTGATACTCTTCAAGCCCCAAAATGATTCCCAGGCCGATGATTATTAAACCTAAAAGAAGAAAGATATTAGCTAAATTTCTAACAATTCCCCAACCATAACTGACAAAAGGATTATCGGGGCCGGTCATGCTCATACCCATAAAGCCATCGCTAATAACCCAGTTTAAAAGGCTCTGGCTGGCGTTTAAGAAAATAGAAGATACTGCTCCAGCCCATGCAGTAATAACACGGATAGCGCCATCAAATATTGGTTGAGCTAAGCCCAAATTACCAAAAAATTGTTGAAAAGTAAAACAGGGCGGGCATAAAGAAAGCATCACAGCTGATCCAAAAAATGACACAGCTGATCCTATAATATCAGTCTGTTCTTCTTGGCCCGAGGCGCTCTGGAGCGGTGAAATAATCAGCAAAAAAACAATAAGCAATAAGACAATAACGGTTTTTTTATTTTTTCTGATCATAATTCGCGGCGATTATATTACATGTCCTTACTTAATTATAATGTTATAATAAAAACAATGCAACTTAATGGCATAATATGGATAACGGGACTAAAAAAAATAAATTAATCTTTTTTTTACTGCTTTTATCTGTTTTAAGCTTTTCTTTTGTTTTTGCCCAAAAAACAGAAACTAATTTCCCGGTAATTGCAGGCGAAAAACCAGACATCCAAACCAACTTTCCCAAGGCCGTAAAATATCTCTTTAACCTTTCCATGTTTGTTGGCGCAATAATTGTTTTCGGGACATTGGTTTATTCCGGTTATCGCTATATAATATCTCGCAATAACCCAGCAATTATTAGTGATATTAAGAAAAAAATATACAGCGCCTTTCTGGGTTTATTAATTTTAGTTTCTTCCTACGTGATTTTAAACACTATTAGTCCCAGCCTAATAGATCTTTCATTGCCACCAATCCCTTCTTTAATAACATCTCCGATTCAACAGATTTTTCAACCTCAAACGCCAGCCGTAACCTTTCAGGAAATTCCCTTGGGTACAATTATCGAGTATATTTTAGCGAGCAATGTTTCAACCTCTACCAATTCAGAAGTTAAATGTTATGAATATAGTACGACTACCGGAGACACGATTGACCAGAATAACGACGGTAAAATTGATGAAAAAGACTCAAAAAACTATAATACTTTTTATTGTGTGAAGCTTCTTAACGCTGCTTTTCAAATAAAAATAAACAACATTATAAACAAGACAAATGAATTAAGGGCTCTTTTAAATGGTTGCAGTTGTAGCGCCTGCAAAACATATCCTCTCGCGATCGTCAGCTATGGTTGTAGAACAAAAGCGCATCCCGCATCGGATAATTGCAAATCGTGTTGCCAAACAACTTATAGTTGCGATTCTAATTGTTCTTGTTGCGGTTCTCCAGGCGGCAATAGTCTGGGGTGTCCTGGGACAGACCCCTGTTCTAACAGAAAAGCAATTAATTGTAAAAGACAAGAGATAAAACAGTTAATTGACGGAAAAGAATTGGTTGAAACAAATGTTGAGCCTTGTCCTGATTCATATAATCCAGATTTAGACCCAGAAAAAAATCCAAAAGTTTTAACCTTAGAAGAAGCAAAAACGAGAATGGATGATTTTGCCAAGGATTTTATAAATAACCTTAATAATTTGAAAGAGGCAGAATTGTTAATGAAGTTTCCTCCCGGAGAAAGATTAACCATGGGCGAAATTTCTTATCTAAAAACAGAAGGTACAGAAAAAATAGAAAAAAGCAGTTTTAAAAACTATGATACAAACAATTATTGCCTAGAATTCAAGTGTGATGCTACTAATACTCAAGGAGTTTGCGATGGTTGTTCTTTAAATGAAAAAAAACGTCTTTGCAAAATAAAAGATAATATAGAATATTATGTAAGCACTGGCGATGCGGCGACATTCTATCTTAATAAGGATCGTTTAGGAGAACAAGACTTATTGGTAAAAGAAAAATGCGTTATTGATTTGAAAGAAGAAAAAGCAATACAAATTGGTTTAATTCCCATCGGAGAAGTAGTTGATGAGACAGAAAAATTTGCTGAAAAATTTGCTGCCTTGTATAGCCTTTTAATTGCCAGCTATCAAAAGGTCACAGATTTAGCCTCGAGCATAAATGATTCTCCCAATAATTGTGATTGTGGGTTGAATTGCACCAATAAAGCTGAATGTCATGCAAGTGGTTGTCCCCCCTGTGGCGGTACCATCAGTGATTGTTATAACCAAAATTATAACTGTAGTGGTTGCACAAATTGTGAACCAGGACAAGCCAAAAGGGATCCAAAAAATCCAAAGCAGTCATTAACGAAAAAAGAGCTCTTTGATTGCAGTTGTGTAGAAAATTTTAAGGATTGGCCCTACAGGTTGGTTCCAATTGCGGAAAGCTCAGAATACGTTTGCCCAATCTGCGAGTTTAATTATTATCTTAAAAAAATTTCCAACACAGGAATAAATAAGGACGATTTTCCTTGTTGTGAATATTATACTGAAAAAAACGCTCAAAACGTAGAAATATTAAAAGCTAAGATAAAAAACCTTTCTAAAGAAGATGAAGAACAAAAAGCAAAGAACGAGTACGGTTTTTGCAATGAAAGGATAGACAGTCTGCCCGGCTACGCCCAGATTATAGATAATGTCATTGAAAAAATGGATAATTTGATGAATGCGAAAAACCTTAAAGAGGGAGATTTAAACAAATGTACGATTTTAGATAAACTTACTGATTCAAGAGAAAAACTTAAAAAATGCGTTACCGGTTTTAAAGCGGCAACAAAACAAGGAATGAGCAAAATGAGGGTTTTAAGTTGTTCGATGGCCTGGGATTTGAAGCGCAGCCTCAGCGAAAGCATAGTGTTCCTTCCCTCTGGTTTTCCTCCTAAAGCCACAAGCTCTTATCTAAATTGTTATCCCTATAACAGCGGGGATTTGGACGCAAAGGAAAAAATTCAATGTCTAAGAAATAGAAATAGTCCAGAATGCGCCTCTTCAAGTTATTATTTATTAGATAATTACTACTGTTGTGGGGCTGGTACCTACTAGAGGTCGAAGTTTAATTTGAAGGAATGGTAAAAAATTATACCAAGAGGTATAATATCTTAAATAATATGTTTAATAAAAAACAAAGGCTATTTTTAACCTTTATTCCCCTTCTTTTGCTGCTTTTTATTTGTTTTTTTTCTGTTTCAGCCCTAGACCTGGAGGTAAAATATCCTTCTATGGGAGGGCAGGTGCCAACAAAAGAAACCACCTTTCCTGATTACGTCAAATATCTTTTTAATTTCTCTATAGTTGTCGCCGGAATAATTGCCTTCGGAGTTTTGGTCTTTGCCGGATTCAATATTTTAACCTCTCCAGACCAGCCAGAAACAGTCAAAGATGCCAGAACCAAGATAATAGGCGCCTTTCTGGGCATAGTGATTTTGCTTTCTTCTTATCTGATATTAACAACCATCAACCCCCAGCTTTCAATGCTTTCCCTAGAAGCCGTTACTCCTTATTCGGGAATCTATTTAATAAACAGCAAAGGTGAAAGAGATTATATCCCCGACAGTACACCTAAAATCACTTTTGAGTCTATTAGGATGGAATTTTTATCTACCAAGGATGAATTAACGACAGTTTATCTTTATAGCGGGGAAGACTACGGAGGCACTGAAGACATAATAGACAATCACAAATCATTTCAAAAAGAAGTATCCCAATCATCGGTTGCTTCGCCCAAATCAATTTATTTTTTGTGGAATAAGGCGGGCGCTTATCTTTATCCCGAAACTAATTATGGAGGGAGGCCCCTTTTTACAAGTTCGGGCATTTCTAATTTATCAAGCTACGACTTCGATAAAAAAGCAAAATCTCTCAAGTTTAAACCAGCCAGCGGTTATGGAGCTGCTTTTTTTACACAAAGTAATTTTAGCGGCAGCTGCGGTTTTGTGGTTTCTAAGGAAGAAATACCAAATTTAGAATCAGGAGATGATGGTAATTATAAATCAATAGGAGCACCAAGCTTTCTAGAAGAGGGGGGTCTTTCTTCTTTTTATCTTTTTGACTATGGAAAAAAACAACCCGCTGGTAGTGTAATTTTTTTTGATACCCCAAATTGTTCGCCTACGGGGCACAGTAAAATAGAGCCCAATATTACCGGTAACCCGATAAGACAGGCCAAGCTTTCAAACGCAAGATTTGACGAAAATAATAATGATGGTGGCAGAGAGATTAAATTGCAGGATCATATTATATCCTTTCAAATTAATGGAAATTTCGGCGTTATTCTTACTACAAAAGAGGATTTTAACGGAAGATGTAAACTTTTTTTCCCGCCTGGTGGCGATAATTGTTATCCTTCTATAGAAAGCAGTTATCTTTGGGACTATACGTGGTTGCTTGGGCCCAGCGTTGGATCATATGCAATAATTCCCCTGACTCAATAAGGTTTAATTTTTTAACTCAACAAATAAAAGAAGGGTTATTATTTTAAAAATATAACCCCTTATTTAAAATTTTCAACATGATAGTCGGTTCTGCTGACCTTGCCACCCAGATCAGCCTCTATAAATGGGATGGGATCAACAGGGATAGTTGACTTTCCCATACTATAAATAGGGAAATCGGGTGATTTGATCAACATGAAATAATTATTCCCGTCTTTGTCGGCATAGGTCACTGTGTTGGGATAGTCTGAGCAGTATTCCTTTCCGTTTGGCGTAAAACAGAAATAAGTCCTCGTGACGTTTTTATATCCCATTTTTACCAATGCCTCGCCGGCAAATATAGAAATCTCCATATTCGTTCCTTTTCCACCAGCTACCAAAAGTTCATCCGGGGTATAAATAGTCATGCGGCTTTTCGAGTCGGGTATTTCTTTGAAATTTTTCATGTACTGATTAAGGTCTTTATCAGTCCTCCACCCTCCAACCAATCGGTCAAAGGATGTGGTCCCTATTTTCTGTGTTTCGGTCGGCGCTGGTCCCGCTGGTCCTGATGGTGTATTCCCACCAGTTGCAATTTGCGTGCCTTGCTGGCCCCAGGCAAATCCTAGGTATCCTACTGCGGCAACAATAAACATAGCGGCCAAAAGGGCCCATACCCATATTGGGAATTCACCACGCTTTACTGTGCGTTTTACCGTTTTCGTTTTCGGTATTTCATCTCCATTTGTCATGTTTCCATTCCTCCATAATTCCTTCAAGCAAGAAGTATTTTGTTTGTAAGCGCCCTTAAAACTCCGTTCTAAGAGCCTGTTTTTATTATATTCCTTTTTTCATTTTTGTCAAGATTCTGCTAAACTAATCAAATGAATCAATTTTCCGAAAGAAATACCAAAAATATATTTAAAAAACACGGGATTCAGCCCTTAAAAAGACTGGGCCAGAATTTTTTAATTGATAAGGCAGCAATTAAAAAAATCATTGAAGCTTCTAATCTTAATTCCAGCGATGTTGTCTTGGAAATCGGCCCTGGCTCAGGGGTTTTGACCAAAGAGCTGGTCCAAAGAGCCAAAAAAGTCATTGCCGTAGAAAAAGACCAAAGGATGATAGAAATTTTAAAAGAAGAATTAAAAGGTTTTAATAATGTAGAAGTTATACAAGGAGATATTTTAAAAAATATTAAATTTAAAGATAAAAACTATAAGGTAGTGGGAAATTTACCCTTTTATCTTTCCGCTCCGGTTATCAGGAAATTTCTTGAAGCCGATAATCCTCCCAGGGAAATGATCTTGGTGGTCCAGAAAGAGGTAGGACAAAGAATCTGTGCCAAGCCTCCTAAGATGAGCATTTTAGCTGTTTCCGTACAATTCTATTCCCAGCCCAAAATAATATCATATATTTCTAAAAGATCTTTCTGGCCTTCCCCTAAAGTTGATTCAGCTATTCTTAAGATATCGTCGGAAAGCTCTCAAACACCTAAAATTGACAGGGATTTGTTCTTTAAGATTGTAAAAGCCGGTTTTTCCCAGCCCAGGAAGCAATTAATCAATAATCTTTACAGAGGATTAAAAATGGACAAAGAAAAAGCTGAAAAATGGCTTTTAGAGAACAAAATACAACCCTCCCAAAGAGCCGAAACCCTAAGCATTGAAGATTGGGTTAACTTGACGAAAAACCTTATTAATTGACTTGTTTTATCTACCTGTGTTAATATTAAAACATATGAAAAAACTAAATTTTGAATTTAAACTTCCCGTTTCTTTCTTAAGGGAAGGTAAAAAATACATAGCCCATACGCCGGCCCTGGATTTATCTACCTCCGGCAAAAGCTATTCAGAAGCAAAAAGACGATTTGAAGAAATTGTTAATATTTTTTTTGAGGAGCTTATTAAAAAGGGTACTCTAGAAGAGGTTTTGCTTGATTTAGGGTGGAAACGCATTCAGGCAAAATGGAACCCGCCAATAGTAATCTCTCAAGAATCTCAAACCGTCCGAGTGCCCGTTTAAGGTTATGGCTCATTTAACTGGAAGAAATTCGAAAAGTTTCTTTTGTTTGTCGGCTGTCGTTTTGAAAGAGAAAAAGGAGACCATAGAATATATTGGCGTGAAGGATTAAAAAGACCGGTAGTTATTCCTCGCATAGGAGAACTGCCGATTTTTATTATCCGAAATAATCTACGGATTTTAGGGGTTAATCCTGAAGAATATCTTGAAATTTTGAAAAGAATTTAAGATTTTGGCTTTTTTAGCTCCCAACCACTCTGGATAAGGTGTGGATAAGGAGCTTGACTTTAAGTATTGGAGGGGGTAAATTAGAAATGTACAATGAACTGGTTTGAAAAACCATTTTTTAGTGATTTAAGAGGATCTTATCGAGATCCTTTCCTTCGTTTGGCCTTAATCTTAGTAATTTTAGTTGTTTCAACCTTTTTAAAACCAGGAATGATGCCCAAACCCCTTATTGATGAAGGGCGTTTTTGTTTGGCCACCATCTCCCAGGCCCTGGAAGGAACCAACCAAAATGAAGTTTGCCTTGAAAAGCAGCAAAAAACCCCATCAGAAGCATTTTTAGACTCAAATAAAAGAGCTCTGCCTGAATCGCCAGAGCTTCTTTTTGTGGGAAACGGCAGCATAAGGGCATCTTCCCCTCCAACAACCTTTTCTCCCCAGGCCTTGGGCGCTTTAATCGGAGGAGCAGAGCCGGAAGACGCTAAAAAAGTTATTACCGAATATGTTGTTGAAAGCGGAGAAACCCTTTCTTCAATAGCTGCCAAGTTCAATATTTCTTTAAACACCATTCTTTGGGCTAATAATTTAAACAAGGGTACCCAGATCCAGCCAGGCACAAAGCTGATAATTCCGCCGGTTTCAGGAATCATTTACCACGTTAAGTCGGGGGATACCATTTCAACAATAGCTGAAAAGTACAAAGGGAAAACCGAAGAAATAGTTGCCATTAACAATCTTTCCAACGATGAAGACATATATATAGGAGACATTCTTGTTGTTCCTAATGGCGTAATACCTTCTGTTCCGACCCAAATAGCGCCCCAGGCGGTACCTTTGGCAAACAGTTATTTTATCTGCCCCATTGCCGCTCCCTGCAGAAAGACTCAGGGGCTTCACTGGTACAATGCCGTGGACTTGTCTCACAACCAGTGCGGAGAACTGATTTATGCGGCAGCTGGCGGTACGGTATTGAAAGTTAAATTGACCAACTCTACTTCCCGCTGGGCTTTCGGAGGAGCGGGAAATACTATATCAATTTTGCATCCCAACGGAGTGGTAACCAGCTACGGACATGTTGCAATCAGTCTGGTTAATCCCGGAGACCAGGTTTCCCAGGGCAAAGCCATAGCTATGATGGGCGGAAAGCCGGGAACACCTGGTGCAGGATTGTCCACCGGCTGTCATGTACACTTTGCCGTATTGGGAGCCAGGAATCCTTTTTAAATAACCGAATTAAAGAATCAAAACAAAAAGCCCTTAAGAGGGCCCTTTTAGTTTTACTTGCAGTTATTGTTGCAGGTTGCGGCTTCGGGAAAAGCCCTTAATCTTTCTTCGCTTATCTCTTTTTTGCACTTTTCGCAAATGCCGTATTTGTCCTTTTTTATCCTGTCCAAAGCCAGATTGATGTTTTGCAGCTTTGTTTCCAAGCTGTGTTCAATGGATAAAAGCGTACTGTATTCTTCCACTTCGTCAGCCGCTTTTTCCAAAGCAGCGCTGCCCGATTCCCCGCCGTTAAAGCGTGGGAAAATAGTATTCCAGTCGCCCTTAACTTTGTCATCTCTTTTGGCAAACTTTTCCAGCTCTTTTTCAATATCTGCTCCTTCTTTCTCCAATTTAGCCTTTAATTCTTCAATTAATTTTTTATTCATTTTAATAAAGAGTCAATTGTCCTTACCATGCTTTCTCCAGAGGTCGTCCAGATAAAATAATTATATGCCGACCAGCAAATGCCGAATTTGTTGTTGGAAAAAGACGCGTACCTAAAAGGATATTTTTTGTAATAGGCCTGTTTAAAAGAAGTAGGACTTTTTGTTTTTGCTTCATTTAGAGAGGCAAAAAGCTCTTCGGTGTCGCTTTCCATGGTCGGCTCCCAGGATTTGCCTAAGGGGTAGAGGTTTTCAGTGTCTTTTATCGCGGTGGCCAGTCCCAGGCGGTTAGTCCCGCCACTAGAATAGACAAACAAAGTGAAGTCATCGTTTAATTTATCTAAAAATCCGGCAGGAGTATTTACATTAAAGGTCGAGAAAAACTCTGCCAAGCCCAGATATCTATTATTTGTTACGTCTTTTATCAGGATTCTGGTAAAGCCGGTGTTAGTTGAGTTTACTGCCAGAAACTGGGAAAGTATTAAAGGAATGTCTTCAATGTTGGTGGCTGCCAGTATTTGAAACGATTGTATTTCAAACAAAGGAGGGAGAATAACAGGTTCTTCCGGTTGTTCAACAACCTCTTCGGTGGTGGTTGTTACTAAGAGTTGTTCTGTTCCATTTAAAGAAGGATGTTTTCTCATGGTTAAAAACCAATAAAGAGCTCCGCCGATAATAAGCAGCACAACGGCAATTATTCCTATTCTGGCCCAGACATTTTTATTAGAAGAAGAGATTTCTTCGGGAATTTCCGGAGCATAGCTTTTTGGCTGTTCCACCTCGAATTTTTTAAGAGCTTCATCAGTGGGCAAAGGCGGTGGCGGCAAAGGAGCCCTTGGCTGCTCTTTTTGGGCTTCCAGAGCCACGAGCCTTTCTTTTTCTTTTTGAGCTTCCATTTCTCTTAACTGGGAGATGTCTTTTGACATTGTTTTAATTTCCTCCCGTCTTAAAAGCTCTTTTTTTTCTTCCTGGGGATAACCCATGTTTTGGGGCTGTCCCGCTTTTTCTTCCTTGGGCTCCCCGAATCCTTGAGGAGTCCCTGTTTGTGGTTCCTCCATATATTTTTTTTAAATTATTTTTTTATCTTTTGCTTCTTTCAAAGACAAATTTATTCTTCCTTGTTCGTCAATGGAGATTACTTTTACCGGGATAATATCTCCTGTTTTGACGATATCCTCTACTTTGGCCACCCGGTAAGGAGCCAATTGGGAGATGTGCACCAGGCCCTCTTGTCCGGGTAGGATTTCGACAAAAGCTCCGAAATTCAAGATCCTGGTGACTTTTCCGTGGAAGAATTCCCCTACCTTTACTTCCCGGGTAATATTTTTTATCCAGGAAAGCGCTTTTTCTCCGGCCTCTTCTTTTTCCGCCGTGATAAATATCTTTCCGCTGTCCTCTATGTCAATGGAAACCCCGCACTCTCCGATTATTTCATTGATGACTTTGCCTCCCGGGCCGATAACCTCTCTGATCTTAGCAGGATTTATTTGTAAAATTATGATTCTGGGAGCAAAAGGAGAAAGCTCTTTTTTGGGTTCGGATATGGTTTTTGACATTTCGTCCAATATTTTCATTCTGGCCTTTTTACCAGTTTCTAGAGCTTCTTTTAAAATCTCGTCTCCTATGCCGTCGGTTTTAACATCCATCTGGACCAACGTTAAACCCTTTTTGGTTCCCGCCATTTTAAAATCCATGTCTCCGTGATGGTCTTCCGGTCCCTGGATGTCGGTTAAAATTTTGTAATTTCCCTTGTAATCATGGACCATGCCTATCGCAATACCGGCCGCCGGACTTTTGATGGGCACCCCGGCATCCATTAGAGCTAGACTGGAGCTGGAAATTGAAGCCATGGAAGTTGAGCCGTTGGAGGAAAGGATTTCCGTCACTATTCTTATAGTGTAAGGGAAATCATCGAAAATGGGAACCAGAGGCATCAGAGCTTTTTCTCCTAGCATGCCGTGCCCTATATCCCTTCTTCCTGGGCCTCTCATGGGCTTTATTTCTCCGGAACAGTAAGGAGGGAAGTTGTAGTGGTGCATGAAGCGTTTTTTACCGACAATTTCCATGCCTTCAAGTATTCTTACGTCTCCCGGAGCCCCTAAGGTTAAAATGGAAAGAGCCTTGGTTTTCCCTCTGATAAAAAGTCCTGAACCGTGAGTTCTGGGCAATAGTCCGATTTCAGTCTGAATTTTGCGGATTTCATCAATCTTCCTGCCGTCGGGCCTGTCGCCCGTTTTAAGAATATTTTTATGGATCAATTCATCAACCTTGTTTTCAAAATATTCCTTGGTATATCCCACCTTTTTTTCTATAGGTTCCGGATATACTTCTTTGATAAAAGCAATAAGATCTTCTTTGAGAATATCTAATTCTTCTCCTCCTCTTCCTTTCCCGCCGTGGAACAGAGCCTTCTCAAATTTGCCAGCTAAGAAACCGTTTATTTCATTTTCCAGCTCAGTGTCTTTAGCCGGCCCTTCGATAACAGTTTTTTCTTTACCGAATTTTTCAACAATTTCTTTTTGAAAATCGATCAATTGTTTCAAATACGGCTTGGCGAAATCAACCGCTTCCCAAATCACCTCGTTTTCAACTTCATTGCCTTCGCCCTCAATCATATTAATTAAAATATCGTCATAGGGTTTGTTACCTAAAAATTTAGCTATGGGAGAAGAAATGGCGGCCAAAGACAAGTCCAATTCTTTTTTCTCCCTTTCAATATAGGTCGGGTTTAAAACAAACCTTCCTTCTGTTTTGCCCACCCTCAAACAGGAGAGCGGTCCTGACCAGGGAATATTGGAAATGGAAAGGGCCAAAGAAGCGGCGATTAAGCTGACAATATCAGGATCGTTTTCTCCGTCCCAGGAAAGGCAGGTAACAACCACCTGAACCTCTTTTTTCAAGCCCTTGGGGAATCTTGGTCTGATTGCATGGTCAATTAACCTGGCAGTTAAAATAGCCTCGTCTGAAGGCCTACTTTCTCTCCTAACGTATCTTGAGCCCAAGATTTTGCCGGCAGCGTAAAATCTTTCTTCGTATTCAACGGTTAAAGGGAAGAAATCTATTCCTTCCCTGCCGAAATCAGACATCACCGCCGTGGCCAGAACCAAGGTGTCCCCGTATTGTACAAGAACGTTGCCCGAAGCCTGTTCAGCCAGATTGCTGATTATTACCTTAAGCTCCTTTCCCCCGAACTCTTTTTTAAAAACAGTTTTTTCGTTGCTCATTTTTTTAATAAATATTTTTCCGGAGCTTCTTCCAAATCAATAAATTCATCAGCCGATTCTTTAAGTTTGGAAGAGGCTGATTTGGAAAAAGCGATGACTTCCACTCTTTTACCCTGGTTTTTTAAATAATCAACCAATTGGAGAAAATCACCGTCTCCGGAGCCTAAGACGATAACGTCAACGCTGGGAGCAATCCTGATTGCGTCCACCGTGATTCCCACGTCCCAGTCAGCCTTTTTCAGGCCTCCGTAGAATTCCTGCAAATCCCTGACCCTGGTTTCAATACCCAGCTTGCTTATGGCTTCAAAAAAAGGCTTCTCTTCTCCTGTTTTTGTTCTGACCACGTAGGCAAAAGCCCTGATTAAAACCCTTTGTCCTACTGCTGTTTTTAAAACCTCGCGGAAATTAACCTTGGATCTGTAAAGATTCTTGGCGGAATGATAAAGGTTTTGGACGTCAATTAAAACTGCCACCCTTTGGGCAGGATGTTTAACGATAGTCATGATATAAATTGATTTTTGAGGACATTATTTTTTAAGCCCTATTTTCTCCAAAATGATGTTGTATCTTCTGGTGCTTTCTTTCTTCACGTAGGCCAGAAGAGTTCTTCTTTTGGACACCATTTTTAGCAAGCCCTTCTTTGAATGCAGGTCTTTGGGGTGCTTTTTTAAGTGTAAAAGCAGCTGCTTGATTTCTTCGCTGAGAAGTGCGATCTGGACCTCCGGAGAACCGGTGTCCATATCATGCAGCTTGTATTTTTTTATTATCTTGCCTTTTTCTTCTACTGATAACATGTTTTTCTTTGATGAATTTTAATTTATATATCCTAATGTGCGCCCAGCAGGAATCGAACCTGCAACCTTGGGCTTAAGAGGCCCCTGCTCTGCCAGTTGAGCTATGGGCGCGAATAATTATTGACATTCAATTTGGAACCATCCTTCTTTTAAGCTCAAGTTTACAACTCCAATATATGAAAAGAATAAATCTATAAGAAGCCAGGCGCAAAAAACAATTAATAGGCCAATAGCTACTGCTCTAAGAATGTCTTTTCCTTGGCTTATCATTCCGGGATTTCCACCAGCAAAAATGAAATAAATACCAGCAATAACAATTCCTATTACAGCAAAAGGTGGGACCAGACAAAACAGGAGAAACTTGATAACATTGTTAAAAACTACAAAAAGGTCGCAAAACTGGCAGGGATCCTGGCCTCTTCCGCCGCAGGAGACAATTGGTCCGCCGCAGGCAGATTCAGCCGAAACGGCACTGGCTGAAAGTAAAAAAAATAGGGCCAAAAGGAATACCGGTAATAATTTTTTAATTCTATTTCGCTGGAAAATTGATTTGTTTTTCATATTTTTTAATGCCCTCGGAAGGATTTGAACCCTCAGTCTCCTGCTTCGAAGGCAGGCATGTTATCCATTACACCACGAGGGCAAAGGGATAATGAATTAATATATATTACCAGAACGAATTGAAAAAAACAAGTTTTTAAGATAGGATTAAGCAAAAGACAAATCAAATGACCATTCCCAAAGAAGTAAAATCAGTCATTGATAAATTGAAGAAAAAAGGATTTGAAGCTTATGCGGTGGGCGGTTGCGTCCGCGATTTTCTCTTGGGAAAAGAGCCGGAAGATTGGGACATTGCCACCAGCGCCAAACCGGAGGAGATTAAAAAGATATTTCCCAAAAGCTTTTACGAAAACAGGTTTTTTACCGTAACGATACAGACGGGAAGCAAAAACCAGAGATTAAAAGAAATAGAGGTTACCACCTATCGTTTGGAGGCAAAATATACCGACAAGCGCCATCCCGACGAGATAAAATTCGCCAAAACGATTGAAGAAGATTTGGCCAGGAGGGATTTCACCATAAACTCCTTGGCTTTGGAAATCCAAAAAACCAAGACCAAAATCATAGATCCTTTTAATGGGCAGGAGGATTTAAAGAATAAAATCATTAAGGCGGTCGGCAATCCGGAGGACAGGTTTAATGAAGACGCTTTAAGAATGGTCAGGGCAACCAGATTTGCCGCAACCTTAAACTCAAAAGGAGTAGAATGGAAGATTGAGGAAAAAACATCTCAAGCAATCAAGAAAAGATCCAGCGGTTTAAAGGTTATTTCCCAAGAAAGAATCAGGGATGAATTAACAAAGATTATCATGTCTGATAAGGCGGCCCAGGGAATAGAATTGTTAAGGCAGCTTGGCTTGATGAAGTATATTATGCCCGAACTGGAAGAAGGTTACGGGATCGGACAGAACAAACACCATATATATGAATGCTATGACCATAATCTGCGCTCATTGGATTATGCTGCCAAGAATAAATTTAACAAATATGTAAGAATAGCAGCCTTGCTTCATGATATAGCAAAGCCCAGGGCCAAAAGAGGCAATGGTCTTAACTCCACCTTTTACAATCATGAGATTATCGGGGCTAAGATGACATACAATATCTTGAGCCGGTTGAAGTTTTCCAAGAAAGAAATTGAAAAAATCGTAAGATTAGTTCGTTATCATCTTTTTTACTACAACGTTGATGAGGTTTCTGAGAGTTCGGTCAGGAGATTGGTTTCCCAGGCCGGACCGGAAAACATGGAAGAATTATTGCAGTTAAGAATGGCTGACAGGATTGGTTCCGGTGTTCCCAAGGCCGAGCCCTACAAATTAAGGCATTTAAAGTATATTATTGAAAAGGTTTCTTTGGACCCCATTTCAGTGAAAATGCTCAAGGTTTCGGGAAACGATGTAATGAAAATGCTGGATATTCAGCCAGGACCCAAGATAGGAAGGATTTTAGACGTCCTATTGGGTCAGGTTTTGTCAGACCCCAAGAAGAACAAAAAAGAATATTTGGAAAAAGAAATTAAAAAACTAGGAAAGCTTTCGGAAAAAGAATTGAATTCTTTATCAGAAGAAGGTAGAAAGGAAAGAGAGAAGCTGGAAACGAAAAGAGACGAAATGACCAAGAAAAAATACTGGGTAACATAATTGCGGGGTGGAGTATGATGGCAGTACGTTTTGTCCCTTTAATAAACGGGCTGTAGTGTAGTGGTAGCACGAGTCCTTCGGGAGGATTTAGCCCCGGTTCAAATCCGGGCAGCCCGACCAAAAACATGGAAAAATTCATTATTACTGCTATTTTAGTTTTTTTGGCCGTAGTTTTGTCGGATGTTCTTTGGGTTTTGTACATTCGGAGGGTTAACCAGGGTAAGGCCTTAAGCGCCGCTGTTTTCGGCACCATTATTTGGCTGTTCGGCGCTTTTGTAGTTATTAATTATCTTCAGGACAAAAGACAGATTGTTTTTGCCGTTCTGGCTTCTTTTATCGGTACATACTTGGCGGTAATGTACGATTCTAAAAAGAGAATAAAATGAAAAAGCCAAAATTAATCATATTTGATTTTTCCGGAACCTTGGCATATTTTAAGAAAGTCGATTATAAGAAGTTCTTCTCTGGTTTGACAAGTTTAGGTTTAGAAATTAAAACGGAAGAACAAAAAAATCTGTTCGGCGAATCATTCAGAAAAAATTTGGGTTATTCGCGAAATTGGCCGGACTTCAGCCAAAAAATACTTAATAGTTTCTCTATTAAAGCGGAAAAGAAAACAATTAAGAAAATAGCTGAGTTTTTCCGAAGAAAACTGAAAATACAGGCTTATTCGGACGCAAAAGAAATAATTGACTTGCCTTTAAAGAAAGCAATTTTATCAGCCAATGCTAAATTTTTAATTAAAGAGATTTTTCCAAGAGGATTTAAAATTTTTGGCCCGGCAGAAACAAAATTTCTAAAGCCGGACCCGAGGGCATATTTATTTGTTTTAAAAAAACTCAAAGTTAAACCGGAAGAAATAGTAATGGTTGGCGATGAGGCGGATCGGGACTTGGTTATAGCTAGAGAATTAGGGATGAAAACAATCCTGATTGACCGGGAGAATAAGATAAAAAATTATTCTGGAATAAAAATTAGGTCTTTAAAAAAATTAAAAAAATATCTTTGATTTTAAAAAGAGGATAAAAAAGAAACATAATGTTTACAAAAGACTTCCGCCAAATTTCTAAAAGAGACGTTAAAATTGCCGGCGGCAAAGGAGCCTCGCTGGGAGAAATGACTCAGGCAAAAATACCCGTACCGCCAGGTTTTGTTGTTTTAGCATCAGCCTTTGATAAATTTTTAGAAGAAACCGATTTTAATGTGGAAATTGAAGCCTTATTGCACAAAGTTAGTTTTAAAAGCGTTAATTTAGTCAGCCGGGCTTCAAATGAAATCAGAGATTTGATTTCTGATGCAGAATTTCCAAAAGAAATTGCCAAGGAAATAATCAAAGAATTTTCCGGCTTAAAGGCAAAATATGTGGCGGTTCGTAGTTCGGCAACAGCCGAAGATTCGTCGGTAGCCTCCTGGGCCGGAGAACTGGAAAGCTATTTAAATACAATAGAGAATAATTTATTAGAAAATGTTAAGAAATGCTGGGCTTCGTTGTTTACGCCCAGAGCCATTTTTTATTGTTTTGAGAGAAAATTAAACGAAACAAAGATTTCCGTTGCGGTAGTGGTTCAGAAAATGATTCAATCCAAGATTTCAGGGATTTGCTTTACGGTTCATCCGGTTACCGAAGATTATAATCAAATGATTATTGAGGCTGGATATGGTTTAGGCGAGGCAATTGTTGGCGGAAGAATAACTCCGGACACCTACACCATTAACAAAAAACATTGGAAGATTATTGATAAAAATATTAACCAACAGAAAATCATGATAGTTAAGGACAAAGATGGCAATATTGAAAAGCAGGTATTAAGATCGGAACAAGGGAAGCAAAAATTATCAGATTCCCAAATACTAAAACTTGCTAAAATTTGCCAAAGAATAGAAAGCCATTACAAAACCCCGCAAGACATAGAATGGGCGCTTTTCAAAGACAAGTTTTATATTCTACAATCAAGACCGATTACCACGCTGTAATTTTGATTAAGAAATAAATATGGGCCTATAGTATAACGGTAATACGCGGCATTCGCATTGCTGAGATCCGAGTTCGATTCTCGGTGGGTCCACACTTGACAAAACAAAAATTAAGATGTAGAATATAAAAATGGAAGGCAAGGAATGTCCTTTCATAAATTAGCGGAGTGATTATCTTTGGCAGCAACAGCTTGTTTAATACAGCCGACTCAAATGGTGATTGGAGGTAATGTCACACCTATTCGCTCGGACGCGATTTACAAATGTGTCTTTTCTGCCTCTTCTTGCATAGAAGGAGAAGTGACCTATTTTTCTCCTAAAAAAGGATTCGGGTTTATAAAAACGCCCTCTGGAGCAGAAATATTCTTTCACTGTAGAGACCAAATGAATTGGTCTACTGTTGATGGAGGAGTTTTATTCTGCCGATCAAAAAATGACAGAGTAAGCGAGCCCCGGAAAGGAGATGGGATTATCTTCCTGGTAAAATCAAGAAAGGAAAAGGACGGACTGGAATCATTTAGGGCCCGTCCTTGGGCCCTGCTCAACGATTCCCCTCAAATTTTATGGATTCAATGGGCTTACCAAGGGGGTCCTTACTTTGTGGAGGAAAGCAGAAAAAGAAGCACCAATAATCGTCCCCGTGATAGCTATCATCTGCCCAAACAGGTTCAAAAAAACTTTCGGGCAGGAAAAGGGAGGAAGTTTGATGGCAAAAAGGCCAGAAAGGATTAAATACGGGACAATTACCGGCATTCAAAAAGGCGAACATGAAATAACTGTATCCCCTGATGAGTCTCGGACCCCCGTAATTTTATCCATCAGCCTAAAAGGAACATATCTCATTAAAGACGGTATCCCGACCATTATTCTTGGCGGTTCAACTGATTCTTTCCCAGAGGCGTGGTCCAGGATTGCCTTCTACCTTTCGGGAATATGGGCTCCAATCCTTAAACAGAAGGTTATCGAACAGAGTGCGGCGTTGGTTCAGTAATTCGAACAAGGGTATAATTATTTTATATCCCCAGGTTACAAGATAGATTGTAGCCTGCTTTTTTTAAAAACAATTTGTCCCCAAAGCTTAAATCTGTTAAGATTACTTAATAGCATGTTTAAGCTTTTTTTGTTATTCCTTTTCGGATATTTACTGGGTTCGGTTCCTTCCGGCTATTTAATATCCAAAAACAAGGGGATTGATATCAGAAAAGTGGGCAGCGGCAATATTGGCGGCACGAATATTGCTCGGACATTCGGTTTGAAATGGGGAGCGGCAGTCGGGATCCTGGATGTTTTTAAAGGAATAATCCCCACTTATTTGGCTATTGTTTTTTTATCCTCCAGCTGGCAAATAGCCCTGGTAGCTGTTGCGCCAACCTTAGGACACATATTTCCTGTCTGGCTCAAGTTTAAAGGTGGTAAGGGAGTGTCAACTGCATTTGGCGCTCTTCTCGTTTTATTACAAGGGAAATATCTTCTAATTTTAATTTTAATCTGGATTTCAGCCATAATTGCTTTAAGAATAGTGAGCTTTGCTAGCCTTTCAGCAGTCAGCTTCATTCCTTTAATGTTCTGGATGGCTTTTCATTCATTGAGTTATTTTATCTTAGGAATTGCCTTTTTCATTCTTATCTGGTGGGCTCACAGGGAAAACATTGAAAGAATAAAGAATAAAACAGAACCAAGGTTTAAATTTAAAAAGTCGTCAGATAATAAATAATATAAATATATGCAAAAAATAGGTTTAGTAACCGACGGAGCGGCAGATTTGCCGGAAGAATTAATCGAGAAGCATCAAATAGCCATTGTGCCAATAAAAATGGACTGGCCGGATATAGAAAATTTGCCAGGCGATAATGTTTTTCAAAAAATACGCGAAGGCGAAAAAAGAGGAGTCAAGACCTTCGGAAAAACTTCTCAGCCCTCGCCGAAAGATTTCTTAGTCGCCTTTAAAGAACAGCTTAATAATTTCGAAAAGATTATTTGTATTACCGTTACTTCTAAGCTTTCAGGCACCAATAATTCGGCCATTCAGGCAAAAAACTTTTTAACCGACGAAGAAAAAGAAAGGATTTTTATTATTGATTCTTTGAATGCTAGTTGCGGAGAAGGACTTCTCAATTTTAAAGCCATTGGTTTAATAGAACAAGGAAAAGGGGCGGAAGAAATTATCCAGGAGTTGGAAAAATCCGTGCCCTACGTTTATTTTTACGGCATGTTTGTTGATCCCAAATGGCTTGAAGCTTCCGGCCGTATATCGCACACCCTGGCTAATTGGGTGAGAAGGGTGCAGAAAATTGGCTTAAGGCCGCTACTGGGAATGAAAAAAGGATTACTCATTTCCATGGGTATTAAAAGAGGGGCAAGAAATATTCCCGATGCCTTGTTTCATGAAATAGAAAACAAGACCAAAAAATCAAGAGAGCAGGGAAAGAAGATTCTAATAGCAATCAGCCATGGAGACAATTTTGGGCAGGCCGAACATTTGAAAGAAATGATTGAAGGAAAGTTGAAAGGATGTGAGGTGGTTTTTATAACTCTAATTGATAACGTTCTAGCTATTCTGGCTGGCCCCGACTCTTTAGTTTTCGGCTGGTACGAAGTATAGTCTTTTAAATATATATGAATTTTCAATTCATTCTATCCTGCCTTTATTTCTTCCTTCCGGCCTATTTCACCAACATGATTCCGCCACTAGTCAGGCGGGCTGATCTTTTTAATTTTTTAGACAAGCCGGTTGATTTCGGAAAGAATTTCTTGGGCAAACCGTTTTTAGGCGCCCATAAAACCTGGCGAGGGGTGGTCTGCGGTATTATCCTGGGTATGTTGGTAGTTTGGATACAGGCCTGGCTTTACAAATTCCCCCAGGCAAGGGGAATAAGCTTTCTTGATTATTCCAATATCAATATCTGGCTCTTCGGGTTTTTGATTTCAACCGGAGCGGTTTTCGGAGACCTGCTTTTCGCCTTTGTTAAGAGGAGATTAAATATAGAGCCGGGCGGCATGTTTATGCCCCTTGACCAGACTAACTACGTGGTTGGGGCGGCTATTTTCTTGACGTTCTTCCTTAAAATTAATATAATGGTCTGGGTAACCCTTTTTATTTTAACCTTCCTTTTACACTTAATAATCAACAGGGCAGGCTATTTATTGGGGGTTCATAAGAACAAATGGTAATCAATCTATGGATCAAGGGCTTTCTCAAATAATTTGGCAGAATTTCATTGAACTTTCCCCGCCGGTTTTCTGGGCAGGGCTGGTTTTTGTTGCTGGAGTAATAGTTGCCCACTGGATAAGCACTTTAGCTGTTGGTTTTCTTAACAGGATTAAATTAAGCCAGCTTTTAAGAAGGCTGGGGACAGAAGATGCTTTATCTAAAATTGATTCCCGGCTCAATGCCCCCAAGTTTTTCGGCGGAATAATCAGGTGGTTTTTCATTATCCTTTTCACAATGGCTTCTTTAGAAATCCTGGGGCTGCACCAACTGAGCCAATTTTTAGAAAGAATAATTAGCTATTTCCCCAATATTTTCATTTCTGCCATCATTTTCCTGGTAGCGCTTTTCCTTACCGACTTTTCCCAAAAAATAGTTATCGGCACCCTGGAAGAAGAAAGAATCACTTATTCCAGGCTTTTGGGCAGGATTATCCGTTGGGCAATCTGGCTTTTTGCTATTTTAGCAATTCTTTATCAACTTCAAATTACTCCTTCATTAATTCTGACCGTCTTTATAGGAATGGTGATGACCGTTTCTCTGGCCGTGGGCATTGCTTTCGGCTTGGGCGGAAAGGAATTAGCGGCTAAGATTCTTAAAGAACTGGAAGAGAAGTTTAAATAAACCTCTCATGGAACATATCACTCCCGAAAATTTGAAGGAGATGATGCTTCTTTCTTGTAAGAATGTAGAGAGCCGCAAGGAAGAGATTAACAAGATAAACGTTTTTCCCGTTCCCGACCAGGACACGGGAAACAATCTGGCCAAGACACTTGGCGGAATAAAAGAAGCGATAGAGAAGAAAGAATTTAAAAATTTAAAAGAAATTTCAGAAGCTGCTTTAGACGGAGCCTTAAATACTGCCCAAGGCAATGCCGGTGTGATATATACCGGTTTTTTAGCTGGTTTTTTGTCTGATTTGGACGAAGGCCGCCTTGATATTAATAAATTAAACTCTGCTTTTGAAAAAGGCGCGGTGCGGGCCAGGCAGTCAATACAAAACCCCAAACAAGGAACAATTTTAGATGTTATTGATGCTGTTGCCGAAACCTTTAAAAAGGAATCGGGAAAAGAGAGGGATGTCATGGTTGTTCTGAAGAAGTCGGCCGAGAACGCCAAGGAAGCACTACTGGCTACCAGGGAGAAAATGGAACTTTACAGAAGGGCTAACGTGGTTGATGCCGGAGGTTTGGGGTTCTTAATAATTCTAGAAAGCTATCTGGAAGCCGTTGATCCTTCCTGGGTTGAAGCTGCCGAGAAAGAGGAAAAACACTCGGAAAAAGTAAAAAGATTTATCCAGACCATTAACTACCGCTACGAGGTGGTTTGTCTGCTTAAAAATCCCAAAATTGACGAAAGAAAGATTAGGGAAAAATTGAAAAGACTGGGAAACTGCTTAGATATCGTCCAGGTAAAGGATAAAATGAAGCTTCATATCCATACCGATTATTCGGAAGAGGTAAAAAAGATTTTAAGGGACGCCGGCCAAATACAAAACCTGAGGATTGAGGATATGGCTAAAGAGGTTGTCGGCGAAGAGTCGGTCAGAAAGGTTGCCATTGGTATTGTCACGGAAGACGTGGCTGATTTGCCGCTGAAGGTTATGGAAAGATATCAGGTTGAGACGGTTCCCCTTGTTTTTAACTGGCCGGCAGGCGAAGATCTCCCCGGAGAAAACCTTTATCAAAAAATGAGAGAAGCGGACAAAAGAGGAATTAAAGAATTTCCCAAGACGTCGCAGGCGATTTCCAAATCGTATTCAGGCGCCATCCAAAAACAGCTTAATAAATTTGAGAAAGTCCTGGTTATTACCTTAACTTCCAAGGTTTCCGGCTGTTATAGTTCAGCCAAGCAGGCTGAAACAGAAATAGCCAAACCGCGCAGGGTTTTTGTCTTAGATTCTTTAAACGCTTCAGCCGGTCAAGCGCTTTTGGTTTTGCGCGCCATAGAACTCGTTCAGGAACAGAGAGAGATGGAAGAGATTTTAGAAGAAATTAAAGAACTGATTCCCAGAACATTTTTTTATGTTCTTTTTGAAGACCCGAAATGGGTGGAGGCCGGAGGAAGAGTAGGCAAGGGTCAAGCCAACTGGATAAGAAGAATGAAAAGAATTAATCTTCATCCTTTGTTGACGATTAAAAAAGGAAAAGTGGTCAGTGGCGGAGTGGTTTTTGCCAAAGACATGGCCGAGGCTTTGTATAAGAAAATAGCCAAAGAAAGCGAAAAAGACAGAAAAAAAGGCAAAAGAATAAGGGTGATCATCAGCCATGCCGATAATTCGGAAGAAGCAGAAAGGTTGAGAAAAATGTTAAAAGAAATAAAAGCAGAAGTGCCTTTTGTCAGCTTGGCTTCGCCAGTTGTCTGCAGCCATACCGGCCCCGACACTTTAATTGCTGCCTGGCAAGCACTTTAAATTTATGTATATAAAAGGCGTAGGAATGACAAAATTCGATTACTCTGATAAGCCCTGGTGGAAATTTGTTTATGAGGCAGCCAGCGAGGCCCTGGAAGACGCCGGAATGAAAATCTCTGACATTAAAGCTATTGTTTTAACGTCTATTTCCAGCGCTGCCGGCGGGGAACACCAAACCCATAAAACTTCTTTGCTTTCCGATTTATTCAAAACCAACGTTCCCATTATTGAAACCCCTTCGGTTTGCGGGGGCGGCGGAGTAGCCGCTTTTGTCGCCAATCGCCTGGGTTTTGAAAATATTTTGTCGGTAGGGGGAGAAAAATTGGTTGACAGCCTTAGTGAGGTAACCACTGACTGGATTATGTCTGCCAGCGAAAGGGTGCTGGAACAGACCGAAGGAATGATTTTTCCAGTTCAGAACGCTTTAATCTGGCAGCAGTATATGGAAAAATACGGCGCAACCATGGACGACCTGGCTCTCGTCTCTTTTAAAAATCACCAGAATGCGGTTTTAAATCCCAAAGCATATTATTTCCAAAGACCGGTTTCTTTGGAGGAAATTAAAAAATCTCCGGTGGTTGCTTCCCCCCTTCGCTTAATGGACTGTTCTTTATCGGTCAACGGCGGAGCAGCCTTGGTTTTAACAAAAGAAAAAACAGATGTTGAAATTATTGGTTCAGGGTTTGCCACAGACTATATTTTAACTTTCGGCCGTGATAATATTACTCATTTCCCGGCTGCCAGAAAAGCAGCCGAGCAGGCCTTTAAACAGGCTCAGATCAAACCCGAAGATATTGATGTTGCTGAAATTCACGATGCCTTTACTTCGGTAGAATTATTTTCCTATGAAGATTTGGGTTTTGCCGAAATCGGCAAAGGAGCAGAATTGATAAGACAGGGGGCGGTTAATTTAAACGGTCGCCTGCCAATTAATCCCTCGGGCGGTTTAAAAGCTAAGGGCCATCCAATTTCTGCTACTGGGCTGGCTCAGATCTACGAAATTACTAATCAATTGCGCGGCAAGTGTAAAGAGCGCCAGGTGAAAGCCCCTAGAATTGGCCTTTGCCATAATGTCGGCGGAGCGGGCGGCAGCGCCACGGTTCATATTCTTAGGAAAAATTAATTAATCTTAAATATATGTTTGTAAAATCAAAAATTAATTCTAAAATCGCCTTCGTTGTTTTAATAGTTTTGACATTGGGAGCAATATTTTTGATCGGAGAGAATTATAAATTAACTCAAAAAGAAATAGATGGTTCGAGCCAGGGAATCGGCAAGATAATAGAGAGCGTTACCCAGGAAAGAGTTTTGTATCAAATTGATGAGGGGAACGGAAAAATAATTTCATCCAGGTTGGCCATTTCCAAGGACTCCACAGTTTTTTCTTTATTGGAAGATTTTTCTAAAAAAGAAAATTTTAAACTAGAATCAAAAGAATACAAGGACATGGGTATACTGGTGGAGAATATCGATGGGGTTAAAAACGGAACAGATAATAAATACTGGCAATACTGGGTAAATGGAGAATTACCCATGGTGTCTGCCGATAAAAAAGAAGTTAAAAAAGGCGACGAGGTAGAATGGAAGTTTGGCCCGGCAGAGTTTTAGAATATATAAATATGAACAAAAAAATCATCCTTACAATACTCATCGTTTTATTGGGAACCTTTTTGCGTATTTTTTTGAACGAAAAAGTTGCCATTCCTAACTTTGAAGCGGTAACCTCCCTTTCTTTGCTTTCTGGTTCATTTCTGGGCGGGATTTTCGGCGCAATATCTTCTCTTTTAATGGTTTTTTTCTCTGATCTTTATTTCGGCAATACCCAGATTTATCTTTTTACCTGGTCAGCCTTTATTTTAATCGGAGTCTCGGGTTCTTTAATAAAAAACAATTCCAAGCATTATATTTTAAAAATTACCGGGTTGGGAGTTTCATCAGTTTTATTTTTTTATCTCTGGACCAATTTCGGTTGGTGGTTGATTTCCGGAATGTATGAAATGAGTCTCTTGGGACTGATAAGGTGTTATGTTGCCGGAATTCCCTTTTTAAAAAATCAGCTTGTTTCCGTTTTGATTTTTACTCCTACTTTTGGCTTAATTTTTTCTTTGTTTTCCGGAAAAGTTTTTTCTAAACAGTTCCAAATAAATACAGCTAAAAAACTTTCGTGAAAATTTTACTTTTATATCCCAAATATCCGCCAACCTTCTGGAGTTTTAAATATGCCCTTCCTTTTGTTGGCAAAAAGGCGGCTTTCCCTCCGCTGGGATTATTAACCGTTGCTTCAATGCTACCCCGGGACTGGGAGAAAAAAGTTATTGATATGAACGTAACCGAATTAAAAGATAAAGACTTGGCTGCCGCAGATTTTGTGTTTATTTCAGCCATGATTATTCAGAAAGAATCGGTTAAAGAAATAATAAAGAGATGCCGGAGGTTAAAGGTTAAAATAGTTGCCGGCGGTCCTCTTTTTACCACTGGCCACGAAGAATTTAAAGACCAAATAGACCATCTTATTCTAAACGAGGCCGAAGTTACGCTTCCTCTTTTCTTGGCTGACCTGAAAGAAGGAAAACCAAAGCACGTTTATACTTCTTCGGTTTTTCCCGACATTACTAAGACCAGTATGCCCTTATGGGAGCTTATTAATTTTAAACCTTATGCTTCCATGAGCATTCAATATTCCAGAGGTTGTCCTTTTAATTGTGAATTCTGCGATATTGTAATTATGAATGGCCGTATTCCCCGTGCAAAATCAAAAGAACAAATAATAAAAGAACTGGATGCTTTATACGATCGGGGCTGGAGAGGTGGCGTTTTCTTTGTTGACGATAATTTTATAGGGAATAAAGAAGGGCTTAAAAAAGAAATTCTGCCGTCATTAATTCAGTGGATGAAGGAAAAGAATTATCCTTTCTATTTTAATACCGAGGCCTCCATTAATCTTTCCGACGATGAGGAATTAATGAGTCTTCTGTCAGAAGCGGGCTTCAACACTGTTTTTATCGGTATTGAAACGCCGGACGAAGAAAGCCTTAAGGAATGCGGTAAATTTCAAAATACAAACCGTAATTTACTCGCATCAATTAAAAAGATTCAAAATCACGGGCTTCAAGTGCAGGCTGGTTTTATCGTGGGTTTTGACAGTGATACTCCTTCAATTTTTGAAAGACAGATTAATTTTATTCAAAAAAGCGGTATTGTCACTGCCATGGTCGGAATTTTAGAAGCTTTGCCGAAAACAAGACTGCACAAAAGGTTAAAGGATGAGGGTCGTATTCTCCAAAATTCCTCCGGCAATAATACCGACTACTCAATTAACTTTAAGCCCAAAATGGGAGCCAGTTTTCTCATGGATGGATACAAAAGAATCTTAAGTACCATTTATTCTCCTAAAAATTATTACGAGAGAGTTAAAATATTTTTAAAAAATTACAAACCTCCAAAAAGAGAAAAATGGAATTTAAGGTTGTCAGATTTCGAGGCATTTATTAAATCAATTTGGTTTCTCGGCATCACGGGGAAAGAGCGTTATTTCTACTGGAAGCTTTTTTTCAGAAGTTTATTTACGCAGCCGCAACTTTTTCCTCTGGCCATTACCCTTTCTATTTACGGGTTCCACTTTAGAAAAGTTTCGGAAAATTATATTTAATTTATTTTTATGTTTTTCCAATGCCCCAATTGTAAAAAAACTTGGCAGTATCCGATTGAAAAATGTCTTGATTGTTTTGTTGAAACAGAAAGAATGTCAACAAAAAAAGCCAGGGTGGTCGGTATTTCAAAAACGACAATTTCCACCATTCAACATCAAAAAACACCATATTTCATCCTGCTTTTAGAGGATGAAAGCGGCAATAAGTGGGCCGAAAAAAGCAAAAAGGAATACAAAATGGGAGAAGAAATTATTCGGCAGGCCAGCAAAGATAAAAATGCCGTTGCTGTTTGGAGAATAAAATACGACGTTTTGGAAGTAATTGAAAAAACAATTGAATTGATTGGAGGGATAGAAATTAATTCGGGAACAAAAATATTAATTCTTCCAACCTTAGATTCCCCCAAACATCCCTACTTTGCCTCCAACACCAACCCCAGATTTTTAGATGGTCTAATCAAATATTTAATAAAAAAAGGAGCGGAAAATAAAAATATTAAAGTAGCAGCCCAGAGTTTTGACGAAGTTCCTGTCGGAGCCTTGGCCCAGAAGTCTCAGCTTCTTAAGATTTGCCAGGATTATAAAATACTTCCCTTAGATTTAGCCAGTACAGATTTTATTAAAAAAACAGAAGAAGGAATGAATTTTGAAATTTCTAAGGAAATATTTGAAAACGATTTGATCATTAATCTTCCCATTTTAAAAACCGGAAAAGCCTCGGCCTCGGAAAATATCTTAAAATTTTTAAAAAAAGAATCCTTCCTCGGATTAAAATATCTTTATTCCAAGGAAGAGATTGTTGAAAAGCTTAATAAGGTTTTGCCCTCATGTTTGACTATAGCTGACGGAGAAACAATTCAAAAATCAAATCAATTCACCGTTTTCTTGGGGATTATTTTATCAGGATTTAATTATTTAAATATTGACAGGGTTTTTAATGAAATCATTATGTTTAAGGATCTACCCGAATTGATTAAAAAAATTAAAATGGAAGATATGGTGGTGGTCGGCAGAGAAATTGAAGAAGTTCAATGCGAAACAGAAAAATTATGAAAGCCCTAAAACTGCATAAAAGATTAAAAGGGAAAATAGAGATAAAGCCCAAAATGAAGGCCTCCCAAAAGAACCTTCATTTAATTTACACGCCGGGGGTGGCTGAGGTAACTAAAGTAATAGCCAAAAACCCCCAGGAAGCTTTTTTTTACACCTCAAAAGGAAACAATGTGGCCATTATTACCGACGGTTCCAGGACCATAGGAGTGGGAAATACCATAGCTGAAGCTTCTCTTCCTGTGATGGAAGGCAAGGCGGTTTTATTCAAAACCCTGGCCGATATAGATGCTTATCCTCTTTGTCTGGGAACCAAATCAGCCAAAGAAATTATTCGGGTTGTAGAATTTTTAAAACCAAGCTTTGGCGCTTTTAACATTGAAGACATCGAGTCTCCTAAATGTTTCCAAATAATGGAGGAGCTGGAGAAAAAAAATATCCTGGCTTTTCACGATGATCAGCAGGGGGCTGCCATCGTTGTTTTGGCCGGATTAATTAATGCCTTGAAGGTGATGAAGAAAAACTTTAAAAAAGTAAGAATTTGTTTGGCCGGAGCTGGGGCAGCCGGCTACGGTGTCTTTAAGGTTTTAAAAGAAATTAATTTTAACAATTTGGTTGTTTTGGATGTCCAAGGAATAATTCATCGCAGTCCGAGGCAGAAAAACAAATATTTCCAGGAAATTGCCGAATCCACCAATATTCAGAACATCAAAGGAGGAATAAAAGAGGCCATTAAAGGAGCAGATGTTTTTATCGGTTTGACCGGCCAAGGAGGACTTTTAAAAAGCCAAGATATTGCTTTGATGGCGAAAAATCCTATTATTTTCGCGCTTTCCAACCCTGTTCCGGAGATTTTCCCCCGAGAAATAGAAAAAACAACCAAAGATTATCTTTATGCTACTGGCCGTTCCGACTTTCCCAACCAGATTAACAACGCTCTGGTGTTTACCAGGGTTTTAAAAGGCATACTTGATAAACAAAAAAAGATAACTTTGGAGTTGGAAGTTAAAATAGCCGAAGCGGTTGCTAAATTAATTTCCCATCCGACAAAAAAGAGAATCCTGCCCAATGTTTTTGATAAAAAAGTAGACAAAACAATTGCTAAACAATTCAAACGAGCCTAATTGGGGCAGCTTGTTGGTAAGCTTAAAAGAGGATAAGATAAAAAACATTATGCGAGTTAAAAGTTTAACCCTAACTGATGCGATATCGTCCAATATTAAGAACCTTTCTATTATAAAAGACCTTGTCTTGGTTTTGGTGTTTGCTATTCTTACCGGATTGTCCGCCCAAATAAAGGTTGAAATTGGCACAATACCCCTAACAATGCAGACATTTATTGTGCTTCTCTCTGGGGTTTTATTGGGGAGCAAGAAAGGAGCTCTTTCTCAAATATCTTATCTTTTTATGGGATTATTTGGTTTTCCTTGGTTTGCCAGGGGAGGCGGGATGGGTTATTTATTTTCTCCTACTTTTGGCTACATTCTGGGGTTTATTTCAGCTTCTTATCTGGTTGGTCTTTTAAATGAAAAAGGTTGGGGCAAGGAAATTAAAAAAGCCATTTTAGTTCTTTTAATCGGTGAAACAGCCATTTATTTGTTTGGACTTTTGTGGTTGTCTAATTTTGTTGGTTTTAGCAAAGCCTTGATTGTTGGTTTTTATCCTTTTATTCTCGGAGATTTTTTAAAATTATTATTAATTATTCCTTTCCTGTTTTTGGGCAGGGAAAAACCCAATATATATGATGAAGGATAAAGTTATTTTAATTACTGGTTCTTCTCAGGGAATTGGCAAAGCCATTGCCTCGAAATTCGCCTCTTTGGGAGCAAAAATTGCCCTAAATGACATTCAGTCGCAGGAAGAAAGCCTGAAGAAAACAAAAGAAGAAATTGAGAAAGCTGACGGCCAGGCAAAATATTTTTTGGGTGATGTTTCTAAATTGGAAGAAATGGAAAAAATCGTTCAGGAGATTCAAAAAGAATTTGGCAGATTAGATATTTTGGTTAACAATGCCGGAATAGTCCAGGATAGGACCTTGGCCAAAATGACCAAAGAAGAATGGCAGAGAGTAATAGATATAAACTTAACCGGAGTTTTTAATTCTACCAAAGCCGCCCTGCCCCTGATTATTCAAAACCAAGGGAAAATTATTAACATCTCTTCCGTTGTTGGCTTAAAGGGAAATTTTGGCCAGGCAAATTATGCTGCCGCCAAAGCTGGCATTATTGGTTTTACTAAGTCATTAAGCAAGGAAGTGGGTAGGTTCGGGGTGACTGTTAATGCGGTTGCGCCCGGTTTTATTGAAACTCGGCTTACGGAAAACTTAGCCGAAGAAATGAAAACCACCATTAAGAAATTAACTTCTTTAGGTAGATTCGGTAAGCCGGAAGAGGTGGCGAGCTTAGTTGCTTTTTTGGCTTCCGACGAAGCTAATTTTATCACTGGCGAAGTGGTAACCATTGACGGCGGATTAGCCGTATAAACCATGACTAAAGAAGAAATTAAAAAAATAATACCCTACCAAGAACCTTTTTTATTCGTTGATGGTGTTGACGAGATCGGAGAAAATAGCATTTCCGGATTTTATCAGACTTCAAAAGAAGATTATTATTTCAAGGGGCATTTTGTCGACTTTCCTATTATGCCCGGCGTTTTGGTGGTCGAAGCTTTGGCCCAGCTTTCAACTATTCTCTTAAGGAAGAAAATCGGAGAAAACCATAAAAAATATCATTTTCTGGCTTACGACGTTAGGGGGGCTCAATTTTACAAATCAATCTTTCCCGGAGATAAGATAAAGTTAAACGCCGAGACTTTGGGAATTTATGAGAATAAAATAGCCCACGTTAAAGCAGATGCTCTGGTCGGCGATGATTTGAAATGTGAGGCCAGGTTTTCCGTAGCCATTATTGATAAAGAAGAATTTAGTAAAAAATATGCGGGTCGTTAGAGATGATAACAATAGAAAGTCAATTTGCTAAATTATTTTTTGGAAAAATGTTAGTTTTAAACCAAAAACAAATTAAAAAAATTATCCCCCTAAGTCAAATCTCAAAGGTGGTTAACGTTATTGAGGAGTCTTTTTTCGAATACGGAATGAAAAGGGTTCAAATGCCCCCCAAAAACTATTTGTATTTTAACAAATTCGATGGAGACCTAAGAATAATGCCGGCTTTTTCTGAAAAATTACAGATAGCCGGAACAAAAATCGTTAATGTTCATCCCCAGAATCCAAAGAAAGGATTAAAAACAGTAATGGCGGTTATTATTTTGAATGATGCCAAAACAGGCCTTCCAATAGCCCTTATGGACGGTACATATATTACTGGAATGAGAACCGCAGCGGCTTCAGCGGTTGCGACAAAATATTTGGCAAGAAAAAACGCCGAAACCCTGGGCGTGATTGGCGCAGGCTATCAATCAATTTTTCAAATAGCAGCCATAGTAAAAACAAGAAAAATCAGAAAGATTTTAGTTTATGACATACTTGATAGCCAGGTTGAAAAATTGGCGAAAATTTTAGCCAAAGAAAAAATAAAAATTAAAAAAGCGAATCTGGAAGATGTTTCTAAAATGGATATTTTGGTAACAACAACATCGGCCAGAAAACCTTTTTTAAAAAGAAAATGGATATTACCTGGAACACATATTAATGCTATCGGAGCCGACGCTAAGGGAAAACAAGAATTAGACCCCCAGATTTTAAAAGACGGCAAGATTGTTATAGATGATTGGAGCCAGGCAACCCATTCGGGTGAGATTAATGTCCCGCTTGAAAAGGGAGAAATTTCTGAAAAGGATATTTTTGCATCTTTGGGCGAGATTGTTTCTAAAAAAAAGAAAGGCCGAGAAAACGAAAAAGAAATAACGATTTTTGATTCAACCGGATTGGCCATACAGGATTTATTCACGGCGAACCTTGTTTTTAAAAAAGCAAAAAAACCGGGAAAGAGAATAAAAATATTATAAGATGCTTGAGAAAAATAAACTAATCCAACTATTAGAAATTCAATATCCCATAATCCAGGGAGGAATGGCCGGCGTTTCCGAGTCAACTTTGGTTTCAGCGGTTTCCAATGCAGGGGGCTTGGGAGTAATAGGATCCGGTTTTATGCCTGCTTCCTGGCTGGAAGAAGAAATAAAAAAAACTAAAAGTTTAACAGATAAACCTTTTGGCGTTAATCTTTTAATACAAAATCCCGGAGTAGCTGATTTGGTAAAAGTGATTGTTAAATATCAAGTACCCGTTGTTTTTACTGGCGGAGGAAATCCCTTGCCAGTTTTTCCTTATCTTCAGGCAGCTGGAATTAAAATCATTCCGGTGGTTGCCTTGGCCAGATTGGCAAAAAAGATGGAGGACAACGGAGCGGATGCGGTGGTTGTTGAGGGAATGGAGTCGGGAGGGCACATTGGAGAAACCACTACTCTAACCTTGATCCCGCAGGTAAAAGAAATTCTAACCAAGATTCCTTTAATCGCTGCCGGAGGTATTTATGATGGAAAAACAGCGGCGGCAGCTTTTTTGTTAGGAG
>Ga0315275_10000069_pt1 | contig 73696 bp, 58 predicted proteins | sample YL17G03_0_MG_FD_205557 | JGI IMG/M metagenome (GOLD analysis project Ga0315275, IMG submission 205557) | Sediment microbial communities from Yellowstone Lake, YNP, Wyoming, USA - YL17G03_0 | ecosystem: Environmental > Aquatic > Freshwater > Lake > Sediment | place: USA: Wyoming | collected... | reverse complement strand
TCGACCTCGTTCTCCAGCTCGCGGATGTTCCCGGGCCACGAGTAACGCGACAGGATGGAAAGCGTCTCGTCGTGGACCGTCCGTCTCGGACAACCCCTCGTCTCCAGGAAGTGATCGATGAGCTCGGAGATCTCGCAGACGCGTTCACGGAGCGGCGGCACGCGCAATCCCAGAACGTTCAGCCGGTAGTAGAGGTCGAGACGGAACTTCCCGTTTTCGATCCGCTCGTCGAGATCGGCGTTGGTTGCCGAAACGATGCGGACGTCCACGCGGCGGATTTGTGCCGTCCCCATCCTCCGGATTTCCCTGTCCTGGAGCACGCGGAGGAGTTTTGCCTGGATGAAAGGCGGGATTTCACCGATCTCGTCGAGGAAAAGCGTGCCCCCATCGGCTTGTTCGAATAGACCCGCGTACGACTGGATCGCTCCAGTAAACGAGCCCTTCCCGTGACCGAAGAGTTCGCTCTCGAGAATTCCGGGGTTCAGGGCGGCGCAGTTCACCGGGACGAATGGATGGTCTGACCTCCGGCTGCACGTGTGGAGGTTTCGCGCGATCAGCTCCTTCCCCGTCCCGCTCTCGCCGGTGATGAGCACACTGGAAAACGCATCCGCAAGACGAACGATCGAGTCCCGCAGCTTGGCGATCGCCGCGGACGATCCGATGATAGGGGGGTTGAGCCTCGTGCGTAAGGAGTTCAAAAATTGTGGGCGATTATGCGCCGTTTGACGTGTTTTGTCGTTCTTCGACAGCCAGCCGTGCCCGGCTTACTTCGCAATATCGGTGCCACTGTCGGGAGAAGATTTCGCGCGGGAAGACGCTCTGGGATAATCGGTTCTGCGATGGTTCTCTTTGCGCAGCGACACGAGCGATTGAGCGCCGCGTCGGCCGCGGGGTCATGCGAATGCGAAGGGAGTTGCAGAGCGGCTCGTTAAACGGCGGACTTCAGAAAAGACAGTTGTCAACATTCCGACGATGCCGCGACAGGACCAGCGGCGGGAAGCCGAACGAAATGGAACGAGGGCCCGCCACGCCCCTCCAAATCCCCATTCGCGAAAACTACCGCGGCTCTCTGATAATCCCGTACTGGGTGACGTTGATCGACCGCACGTCGCCGCGGCCCGTGTTGACGGCATACGGCCTGTCGCCGACGATCCAGATCTTTGCCCCCGCGAACCCCAGAAGGACAGGCTTGAACTCCCCCTCGATCAACCACGTGGCGCCATCCTCGGCCCTCATCGCCACCTGGTCTGGGGAATCCGAGACCACGACACCGACGAGGGGACGTTCTCCCGTCGGGAGCGGAAGCAGCTCGTAGGCGACAACGGAAAGCGCCGGGGCGTCCCCCTTGACTTCGGGGAGAACCTTGGCCGTCACTCTGACCACCATCTCGTTGAGATGTTTGAGCTCGTCGGCGATGGGAGAGGTATCGATCATGTAGATCATTCCGTCTTTCGCCTCGAGCAGCAAGAGCGCGAAGGGCAGGCTGCCCCGGAGCGATACCTTGCCTTCGACGTTGACCGTTTCGCCCGTAGATCCGCCGTGCCCCTTGGTCCCACCGCAGCCGCCCAACGCCACCGAGACGATCACCAGCGATAAACACGCAACAGCGGGGGCAAAACCGGTTTTCATCACAGCTTGCCTCAATCGATTCGTCACAGGGCACCTCTATTTAGTTCGTACGACGATCACGCGGAGCTTGGCGCTCGAGCCATCGGGACTCGTCACGCGAACCTGGAGGGCGGGCGGATCGGCGCCGGTGATGCGGTAGTAGTGCCCCGCCGAACTCCGGACCGTTCCCGCGAACGCTCCGTCCGTTGCGAGCCGATCGGTCACCAGAAGATCAACGAAATCATTCTGGATATCGAACGACGTGAACTCGTACCTCTCGTCGCTCGTGATCCCCCGGTCGCTCAGATAGATCGCCGCGAGATAGTCGCCCACCGACGTGTAGAAATTCTTTTGAGTGACGTGCTCGACCGAGGAGATCCCCGTGGCGTTGTACTCGACGAGCGTTCTGAGGATCTGTTCGCCGAGCTGGTCGGCGAGGTATCTGAGAAACAGGAACACCGCGCCCCGCTGCTCCAGAGTGTCGACGTACGGTCTGAGCTCGGCGTTTCCCACGAGAGAGTGGGCATACGCCTCGGCGAGATAGAGATTGGCGCGGCGGATGTTCTGCGCATCGATGGCGTTCAGATCTTCAGCCATGTGCGCCATCCCCTCCTCGAGCCAGGTCTCCTGTATGTGCGTGACATCCGTTCCTCCGCCGAGCTCCCAGAAACGGAATCCAATGCTGATCATATGCTCGAATTCGTGCGCCAGAGTCCCCGCCGCGACGCTTCCCACAAGCGTTTTCGAAAACACGTTTCCGTAGTCCCCGTTCGGATCGGGGACCATCAGATAAAAAATCTCTCCCTCATTCGTCGTCCCAGGTGGAAAGACACCGCGCGTGAGATCAGCGAAACGCGTGAATCCTCCAATGAAGCCCTTTATCGCCTGGCCGTCCGGCGTGAGGTCGTTCACCACGGGCGTGAAGAGAACGATCGTCTTGTCGTTCCCGTCGATGTCCGTCGGCGGACCGAAGGCTGTCGTGTCCACGGGGAAGATCCCGCCGTCGAACTGCGCGCCGAAGGCCAGGTACTCCTCCGGCGTGAAGCCGCCATCCGGCCGGTTCACGTCCTCGTAGATCAAGGCGCTCGAGCCCTCGTACTTCAGCACGGCCGTGACCGTGTCGAAACTCGAGGGCGAGGAGGAGCTGCACCCCATGCATTTGAGGACGAAGAACTCATCCGTCGCCGGCGCTGGCCCGGCCGGAGCGCGTTGGATGACGGCTTGCTTGCCCGCCCCGTGCGTCCTCACATAATTGAGCTCTTCCTCTCGAATCGACGATTCGAAGGAGGCGCTGAAATCAACGGTCCCGCGTGCTTCCGGCGCCGAAACGCGCGGGGGGGCCGGATATGCCGACGTCGTGTCCGGCGTCACCTGGAATGTGAACGCCACTCCCGACGAGGTCGCCGACTCGGGGACGATGAGGTACTCCTCGGAACCCGTGGGAAAAGGCACCTTGAAACCGTTGGAACCGGCGCTTCCCATCACCCACACATCGCCGACGCCGCGTTCGATCTCGACAACGACCGAATTGCTCCCCGCTCCTTTGGACACCACGTGCAGCGGCCCCGAGCTGGCGTTGGCCGGAACCACGGTTCGGAGACGCACGCTTGTCGCGGAGAAGGGCGACGAGGCGCCCAACGTGTTGTTGAAAATCACCGTGTTGCCCGACGCCGGCGTGGCGAAATCGGTCCCGTTGATCTCCAGCGTATCCCCCGGAGAGAGCACCGTATCGCTCAACGAGGTGATTTTCGGCGTGGTCACCTGAACGTCCGTCGGAGAATCATCGGACCCGCATGAGGAGAGGCCGAGGCCGCCGGCGACGGCACACGAAACCAGAAAAAGAAGCAAGGGTGCGGCTCTCCGGCGCGAGTACTCGAGTTTTCGCATGATCGTCTCTTCCTGTTTAGGTCGCGGGTTCGAACGACAGCCGCCGACAATGGTATGGGTGCTTTCAGGAAGGCGCAAGAACTATCCCAGCCCCGTCATCGGGCTCTGTTCACCCCGGCCTGCCCGCCTCCGGGGCGAACGTCGCCCCCGGGGCACAGGACTTGCACAAAAGGGCTCGCCATCCGGCGCGTGTCGCGCACGGGGAGCCATAGGGAAAAATAAGGACACCGCGGCTCCAACTCTCCCCTTGAGGAATCGACGAAATTCGAGGGTCCCATGGAATTTGCAATACACATCATCGAGACGAGCGCCTACGAGACCCAGCACGTCAAGGATCTGACGAAGAAGGTTGCCTTTCCCGTTCGGATCGTCGAGACGGCGGAGATCGACGCCGGAACCCCCAAAATCGACATCGTGATTCTCGGACTCGCCAAAGACCCGGACGTCACCACCGCCCGGGCAAAGCTCACACGGATCCGTTCGCTCTGCCCCGGGGCGCAGGTCGTTTTGTGCGCCCCGTCGGAGACACAGGCTCTCGACTCGACGATCATGAGCCTCGGCGCGCGGTCGTTTCTTTTGAAACCTCTCGAGGAAAACACGTTTGTCACGCTCCTCAACAAGATGCTTTCTCAGATACAGAAGAGAAGGCAGCGCGAGAAATATATAAAGAGCTCACAGAAGACGTCACGGATCGGCGAGATCATCGGGAAAAGCGACGCGATGGCACAGGTCCTCGCCCTCATCGACCGTGTCGCGAAAAGTCCGAGCACATCCGTCCTCCTCCTCGGAGAGTCGGGAACGGGTAAGAGCGTCTTCGCCCAGACGATCCACGACACGAGCGAACGCTCGGAGGGGCCCTTCATCGAGATCAACTGCGCCGCGATGCCGTCGAACCTTCTCGAAAGCGAGCTCTTCGGGTACGAGCCCGGCGCATTCACGGACGCCAAGACGCAAAAGATCGGTCTCATCGAGCTCGCCGACCACGGCACGCTCCTTCTCGACGAGATCACGGAGACCGACACACAGACACAGGCGAAGCTCCTCAAGTTCCTCGATGCGAAGAAACTGAGGCGCCTCGGCGGGGACGAGGAGATCATCGTCGATGCCCGTATCATCGCGGCCACCAACCGCGACATACGGGAAGAAGTGAGAGAGAAGCGTTTTCGCGAGGACCTCTTTTACCGTTTGAACGTCGTCGAGGTGAGAATTCCTCCGTTGCGCGAGAGGAAAGAGGACATCGACATGATCGCCATCTACTACCTCGGCTATTACAAAAAGATGTTCAAGAAACCCTACCTTCACTTCTCGGCCGAAGTCCAGACGCTCCTTCGCGACTACCCCTGGCCGGGGAACGTCCGCGAGCTCATCAATGTGATCGAGCGGGCCGTTCTTCTGTGCAAAGACGCGGTGATACGGAAGGTCGATCTCCCCATCGAGAAGAAACCCGACCCTCACGTGATCTCGTTCTCAAGGGAGTACGACGATTTCGTCGTCAACCTTCCCGCCGGCGGTGTGAGCCTCGATGTGATCGAGAAGAAAGTGATCGAGGCAACGCTCGCCGAGACACGGGGGAACGTCTTGAAGGCGTCGAAGCTATTGGGGGTAAGCCGAGGGGCGCTCCGTTACAAGCTCGCCAAACACAAGATCGACGCGGCGGCCTTTGTGAAAAGGACGCTCGTGAAGACGATGTCCTAGCGTCCTGCGCTGGAAATTCCTCTTCGAATGTTCTGTCCGCAGCGGCGCGGGTCCTGTCGCCAAGTACCCCGCGCGTGCTCGCTATCGCTGCCCTCGGGCCGGGGGCCCCATTGGCGCCACCCGCGCGAAGCGACCCCGGGGCTCACGGCGCATAGAGGGCCTTCATCTTTCCCCAGCTCGTCTCTTCGGAGGGGCCGGTTCGTGGGCGGTAGTCGGGCGAAACCCCGAGCGCTGTGCCGACATCATCCCGCCAGACGACGATCCGCCAGATGGAGTCCCCATACCCTCGCACGGTCGCCTCGCGGACCACGAACAAAGCCTCGAGGTCGCGACCGATGTACTGCTGATCGCCGGCCGTCACCGTCAGGTTGTATCTCACGTCTTTCCCGTACCACGTCTCGCCGGGATACCTCACCTGGTCGGGTGTGATCGGGGTCCACTTGTCGTCGCCTGCCGTGTAGGCGAGCGCGAGCTCGATCTTGCTCACCGGACTAACGTCCGGCTTGCTGAAGTTGGGATTGAACATGTTCTTGGAGGCATTGATCTCCTCCATGCGATCCCAAGGCCTGTCGTCGACGATCCCTGCGTCGATAGCCCGCTGCGAAAAATAAAACAGAAAATCGTTGTCGAGAAGCTCGCTGTACCGATCGAGATTCCGCTCGGTGTAGGCTTTCTGGAGGTTGAAGAGAACGTTGTCCCTCGGTCCAGTGAGGGGCTTGTACCGTGATTTCGGCGCGACGGGGTCATCGTGGCTGCACGAAAACATCGGCGCCGCGACGAGCATCACCAGAACCGGAAGAAGCCACGTGTTTCGCATATGCGACCCTCCGTGTTCGATACTCTTCTAGCTTGCCGACGGGTATTATAGCACGTTTGTGTGCAGAACGGAAGAGCTCAAGCCCAAGACGACCCCAAGGCACGTCGGATCATCATCAACGAGCGCCGCGCTATCTTTTCTCCCGCCGTCTCCCCAGGTGCTCTTCGATGATCGACACCGCTTCTACCCCGAGGATCGTCCCGCGGTCGAGAAGCACCGCGGCAAGCGCGGCGACGGCCTCCATGACGCGGGGTTGCGTGAGAAACTTTCCCGTTTTCCCACGCGCACGCTCGTAGCATGCTTTCTTTCCGGCCGCCCCTCGAGAAACCGCGTGCAGGAGAGTCCTCGCTTCCCTGAGCCTTTCCACGGATGCCGTTCCCTTGGGAACACCCGGCCCGAAAGAATCCTCCGCCAACGGTCCCGCGAGAAGAACCGACGCGAGCCGTTCGACAAGGGCCGATGAATCCGCGTTTCGCACCCAACGGAAGTCGACGTTTCGAAGTGGATCGTTCCAGACGTTTCGACCCGCACCTTTGCCCGTCGTGAAGATCGAGACCGGCATGAGCATCACAGAGCGGTCCCACGCGGCGACTGCGTGACCCGCTTCACGAAAAGCGGCCGCGTGGTGGTGGGGCAGGCGTTTTTTCCGGGGATTGGCGGTCACGTGATGAAACCTCCTGGGGTCGCAAGAGCCTCCCGGGCCGAGATCAAGACGATCCCAGACCCGCAGAACGACGAACGCCGTTTTCTACAAATCGAACCCAAACCCGATCGTCAGGTAGTGGCTCCACCCTTTTTCCTGACGAATGACAACATCTCGCGTACCGTAACCCGGCAAAACGTTCTCGACGGGGTCAATCGAATAGGCGGACACCCAGCTGATCGCTGTCGGATACAAGTAGAACGAACCGAGGCTGAGACGCAGCTCGAGCCCGGCCGAGTTCTTGTATCCCTCGGTGGCGTATCCCCCGCCGCTCCAGGCGTTGGCTGTCTCGAAGAACACGCCTCCGTAGAGATCTCTGAAGTAGATGTTCAAGAATTGCTGGTCGATGTTTCTCCAGACCGGGAACCGGTACGTGAGACTCCCCAGAACCGCTTTCTTGCCTCCGATGCTGTAGTAGGTGTACCCGCGGATCCCGTCACGACCGCCCATGTAGACCCAGAAAAAGTCATCCACCGTCCGGTCGATGACGCTTCCGAAAAGCCGGAGTCTCAACGAGTGGCGAAGATACGGGAGGCCTACGTATTCGCGCCAATCGAGCGTGAACTTGTCGAAGTTGTCGTTATCGTATACCGGCCTGAAACCGTACGCGAACTCGCCGCTCGTGAAGAGCTTGTCGAACGACCGGAGGTACTGAAACGACAGCTCCCTGCCGCCGCGCGGGTTGATGTCGTCATCCGTCGCCCGCAGTAGCTTTCTGTATTTCCACTCGAGGATGCCTTCGTTTCCAATATAGTACTTCCACCCTCCCTTTATGAAAGCGTCGTACTCGCCGTCCTGGAACTGATCCCCTTCGATGTCCACGCGGTACTCCCCGTGCGACCAGTACGCCGAGAGCTGATGAAAATAATCGAGAGAATATGGTTCCGAAAGCTCGAGCCTGAGCCCCAGATCGGCCTGCCACAGCCCGTAACTCAAATCGAGAGCGTAATTGAACGTGCTCCCGCCTTCTTCGTAGGATCCCGCATCCTTGTAGACTTCGCGCATGACGATGAACTCGGCGAAGATCGTCGGATAGAAGTTCCGTATCTCGTACCCGATGAAGGCATCGTATTCGGCGTTCGTTCCGTACGATCCGCCGACCAGGAACAACTGTTTATCGAGGATCTCGCCGCTCGTCATGTTGAGTCCAAACCGCGGGGTTCCGTCCCAGATGACGACCCGCGGGTAGAACTGAAACGACGTGTACGTGGCTTTGTATTTCGCTCCCACATGGGCGCTGTCCGGAACCGCCGACACGGCCGAGAGCGTATCCTCGCGGCTCGCGCACACGCCCTTGAGAAACGCGCACTCGTCGAACGGTCTCACATCCCGTGTCTCGAAGGCGGCACGATCCAGCGTTTCAACCGGAAGCGATGCGGGATCCGACGCCGGGTGGACGAAAAAGATCCCGTAACCGTCACCGCTGTAGTGACTGTAAACGAGAGCCCCGTCCTCGGACTCGTCCGGGTTGAAAGCGCCGCCGACAACATTCGTGCGCTTTGTGATCGTTCCGCTCCGAACATCGAGTTCGTAGATATTGAAAACGCCGGTACGGTCCGAGCTAAATAGAACTCCATCGCCCCCGCGCGTCCACGAAACGTCTCTCTCGTCGTTGGGAGTCTCGAGGAGATAGCGGAATCCCGAGCCGTCTGCGGATACTACTGCGATGTCCCGTGTCCCTTTGTTGAAAATACCGAACAGGATCTGCCCGCCGTCGGGCGAGAACCGCGGGTTGTAGAACTGCGTCCCCATCTCCGCGGCGTAGAGCTCCCTTTCGTTTCGCCCGTCAGCGTCCAGAAGGACGATGCGGTGCGACCCGTCGGAGTTCTTGACACCGACGATCGTTCTGCCGTCGGGCGAGAAATCGGGGTCGGAGACCCGCGCTCTCTTTGTGAGCTGTTTTTCTTTCTTTCCGTGGGTGTCGTATACGAAAAGGTCGTTGACCGATGACCCGTAGCGGTCGACTTTGTGTTTTCGCGAGTAGAGGATCTTCGTTCCGTCGGACGAGAACGCCGGACGAGACGACACACCCCCCTTGATCTGTTTGCGGTTCGTTCCGTCCCGGTCCACGAGGTAGAGATTCGTCCCCGCGTAATCGCTTCCGCTGTTGGAGAGATACGCGATCCGTTTTCCATCGGAGCTGAAAACGGGCCACACGTTCATGAAACCGTTTTTCTTCCCCGCGTCGACGAGCCCGGTGCCCTCACGCGAATCCCTCCCGTTTTCCGCCGCCTGGTTCTCGTATCTCTCCCTCAAGTGCCCTTTCCAATCGTCGTAGAGCTCTCCGCCGCTCTTCCCTGTGACCTTTTTGAACGCGCCGTCCGCGTTGAAGCGGTAGGGGGCACGAAGCGCCTTTGTGATGTCACGGAGCGACTCCGGACCGTACTGTGAGGCGATGTAGTTCACGAGCCCGAAGCCGTGGTCGTAGACCTGTTCGCCCTCCATCGATGTCTTGCCGAAGAAACCCATCTCGTCGTAAGTAAGCATCTTGCCTTCGAGAGCGGCGCACCGGAGGATCATATCGCGGTGCGTGTCCCAGCAGTCGTACTTGGTTCCCGGCGTCTGGTATTGGGCGACTCCCTCGGCGAACCATGGCGGATAGATGAGCCCCGAGATGGGATAGGTGACGATATCTTTGGGATACCCCTGGAGGACGTCGGGACGTTTTTCCTTTTCGAAGCTGATGAGCTGGAAGTAGATCGCGGGGAAACGGCGGCCGGTCTTCATCGCCGCCTGGATCGAGATCATGTGGGTATATTCGTGCGTGACGACGTTTCGTATCCATTGCGTCGTCCCGCGGTATCCGAACTCGAGATTGGTCGCCCATAGCTCCACCTTGTTCTCGTAGAAGTAGGTGGCGCCGTTCGCGTAGTCGTCCGTGTCCTTGATGATGAAATGAACGGGCAGATCGGGCTCGTACTGGTAGAGCTCGACGAGGGGGGCGTGGACTTCTTCGGCCACGTCGGCGACCTGACGGGCGGTCCATTCAGCGCCTTCGTGGTAGTGGACCTCGAAGTGTTCGGTCTTGATCGTCTTCCATTCGAGAGAGGGATTGTTATAGCCGAGTACCGCACAGGGCGGCCAAAGAACGAAAGCAAGGAGCGTAAGCAGCGAAAAAAACTCAAGTCTTCGCATGGAGTCCCCGAGGGATGTACAGGGGGCTAGAGACGTACTCGAAACCGTTACTCTTTTCTTCCAGGGGGTTGGATCGATCAGGCTGGCGGATCCCCTCTTCGCGTCTCAACGGCTGGTTCAATCATACGGGCCAACTTGCGAGGAGTCAACAGGTAATAGCTGGTCGGGCGGGCCGCGCCGCGAGCCAGTCGCTCCGCCTCCGGCGTGGACGACCGCGGAATCATGTGCCCGACGGCGGCTGCGTTCCCTTACCGCCACCACTGCTACCGCCAAGGTCGCCGTCGTCGGCGACGCCGCCATCATCGTCGACCTGCCCGGCGCTCGTCGGGAGGAAAGGCACGACGTCCACTTCACGAGGAGCCTCGACCTCTTCAGTTGCAAGACCGAGTTCCTCGAAGCGCCTGGCAGCAGGGATGAGGCGTCGATCCAGCGATCCCACGGTACTGTTGTAGCGATGCACGAGTTTGTCGATCGAATCGCCGAGATCACCGAAGTGTTTGATGAAGGTCTGAAGACGCCCGTAGAGCTCCCGCCCTTCGTTGGCGATTTTGACGGCGTTCTCCGTGATCTGATGTTGTTGCCAACCGTAGGCCACCGCGCGCAACAACGCCAGCAGAGTCACGGGGGAACTGATCAGCACCTTCTTTTCGATCGCATACTCGAGAAGACCCGGGTCGATTTCGAACGCCGCACCCAAACACGCTTCGTTGGGAACGAACATCACGACGAAGTCCGGCGCGGACGGAAACTGATCCCAGTACTGTTTCTGGCCGAGTTCCTTGACACGGGCCCGCATGGCCTTTGCGTGGTCTCTCAGGTGCCCCTTGCGCAAATTGTCGTCCGCGCCGTCCATGGCCTCGAGATAGGACGCCAATGGCACCTTTGAATCGATTGGAAGGACGCCGCCGTTCGGCAGATACGCGATCATGTCGGGACGGCCGAGGTCGGTGGTGGCCTGCTCGTCGAACGCCACGTGGTTCACCATTCCGGCCATCTCGACGACTCGGCGGAGCTGGATCTCGCCCCACCGCCCGCGCACCGTGGGAGACCGGAGCGCTTCGGTAAGGGTTATTGTCGTCTGCTGCAGCTTCGCGTGAGTATCGCGGAGTTGTGTCAACTGCTGCTCGAGCGACTTGTAGGCCCCCTCACGGTTTTTCTCGAGAGCCCGAACCTGACCGTCCAATGACGTCAGGCTCTCTTTGAGCGGATCCACGACGCCCTGGAAATCTCTTTTGACCTGCGACGTCAGCGTCTCGGAGTTCGATTTGAGCGCGTCGCCGGCGAGAGCCTTGAAGGCGTCGCGCATGTTCTCCTCGGCTTTTCGGACCCACTCCAGCTTCTCCGCATCGCCCTCACGCTCGCCCTCGACGCTTGCGACCCTGAGCTTCAGGTCGGACAACTCCTGCTGAGAGCGGGACCGCGATCTATGCCACACCGCCAGCCCAGTGAGAAGGCCGACCACAAAGGCAAACATGCTGGCGAGCGCGATCACCATTTTCATCTCTCCATTATCGGGGCGCGGAGGCCGGATCCACGAGCAGCCCGGAAGTTTTCACGGGCCCGATTATAAACGACACGAACCCGCGCCGCCACCGCATCTTCACGAAGCGTCTCGACGACGCTTTTTCGCGAAGCGCGCCCCGCGTTGCCATCCTCGTCGGGCCCGACGCGAGGAGAATGTATGTCCGCAGACCCCCGGCTCCCGGGGATGGTCACTCCCGTTTGGGGCGGCGTTCGGCGCCGAGTTCTCGTTCCGCGCCGAGCGTGCTCTGGATGAACTTTAGAAACTCCCGCCGCGTAGGCGTCAATGTCCGGTTGGTTTTGTAGTAGAGCGTGATCCTCTGCGCCATGTAGAGACCCTGGACATCGATACGAACGAGGCGTCCGTCGCGGATCTCATCTCCGACCGCCGTTTCGGGGAGGACCGACAACCCAAGACCCGCCATCACCATGTGTTTGACCGTCGCAACATTCGATGACTCGAGCGCGTATTCGACCGAGAGCGACATCCGCCGGAAAAACGCATCCATCATCATACGAGTCTCGCTTCCCTCCTCGTAACCGATGAATGGGTGGTTCTCGAGTTCCCTCGGGTTGACCGTTTCCAGAGAAGCCAGCGGATGGTCGGGAGGCGCCACGAGAAACATCTTCATTTCTCTCAAAGCCACACCGGTCAAGCCGCCGTATCTCCGGCTGGAATTGACCACTGCGATATCCACTTTCCCGCTCTGGAGCATTTCGGCGAGTTGGCGTGGGGCCGCGAACTGGACGGCCACCTTGACCTCGGGGAATCGACCGGTGAACTCTTTGAGCACCCCTGGAAGCGTGTATATGCCGAAACAGTTTATGGTCCCAATCGAGAGGGTCCCTTTGACCTGACGCTCCATGGCCTCCAGGTCATCCCAGATTCTGTCGACGTCGTGAAAGATCTCCTCGGCGAACTGAAAAACGACTTCTCCACTCTCTGTGCGCTCCACCCCCTTCTTGAGCCGGTTGAAGAGCGTGTGTCCGAGATAGTTCTCGAACTGGCGGATCTGGACGCTGATCGATGACTGCGAGACGTTGAGCTCACGCGCCGCTTCCGAGAAGCTCCCCGCCTTCGCAACAGCGTAGAAATAATAGAGATGGTTGAAATTGAGAGGAAGCACGTCTGTTGAGCTCCTTTTCGATGGAACTCAGGGCCGCCTCCGGACGTATACAAGCCATGAATCGGTCGAGTAAGAGGTTATCATAGCTTTAGTATATACATCAAATCTAATTTTTGAATTTTACATATAGCTCGTTTTGAGCTAGACTGTGATCGAAGCTGGTGCTGTCCTGCCGATGCGGCAACCGTTTCGGGTACCTCAGGCATCACCCAAATCAGATCATACGAGAGCAGACGGCACCGGCTTCCTAACGGCGGCTGACAACACAGGACAGGGGAAAGCGAAAACCACTTAGCCATAACGGAGTCCCCACCAGACAGAGGTGGCATGTCTCGGCCCCCCGAAGATGTGCCACCCTTTGTCTTTTATGCCTTTAGGACCGCCGGCGTATTCTCGTGCTGCAGCCTACCCGATCACACGCCCCCGGTTGCCATTGCCACCCGATGTCCCGTCACAGACCTCGCGTATGACGCGGAGCGCGTTGCCGCCGAGGATCTTCCGTATCGAGTCGATGGGGATCCCCTCACGCAACAGCCGCTCGGTAAGTCTCGGCAGATAGCTGACATCCTTGATCTCGCGCGGCATGCTCGGCACCCACCCATCGAAATCCGACCCGAGCCCGATGAAATCGTCCCCGACGAGCCCCCGCAGATGGCGGATATTCTCCATCACACACTCGAGCGAGCGGTCGCGCGACGTTGTCAGGTACCCGGGATAGAAGATTACACCGAGCACACCCCCCTTTTTTGCGACCCGTTTGGCTTCGTAGTCGGAGATGTTCCGCCACATGGGTTTTATGCTCCGGAACCCCGTGTGGGAGACGATGGGCGGGCGTTTGCAAAACTCGACGGCATCGAGAAAACTCCGGCTCGCCACGTGGGCCAGATCGACGATCAACCCCGCTGCCTCCATCTGTTCTATGAGCGTGTACCCGAGCTTCGGCAGGGGCCGGTCAGTCCAGCGCGCGCGGCGGCTCGGATAGGCCGCATCGGATCGTGTGAGGTGGGCAAGCCCGATCGAGACCAGCCCGCCTTTCCTGAACCCCTCGATCTCTCCGGGCCGGCAATGGATTCCGTGGGAACCCTCGAGTGTGAGAAAAAATGAGGGAATCCCCTTCTCCCTCGCCTCGAGGATTTCCGCAGCCGTGCGGGCCATTCGGAGATGAGATCGAACGGAAAGCGCCCAACGGGCCGCGCGGTCGATCGCTTTCTGTATCGAGGATCCGTGCCTCAAGATGTTCAGAGGCACCGCTGGAACGGTGAGCCCGATCGCGGTCACACCGCCGTCGCGAAGCCGTGGAATATCGACGTGGCCGACGAACGGACTCGTCGGGAAGGGGTTGCGATGGCGTTTCTCCATTCGGTATCCGAAGAAAAAGACCAGAAAAAGGGTGTCCGCATGGAGATCGATCACCACCGAGTGCTCGTGGATCTGCCACGCCTCTTGAGAGATGCCGGGGATCGCTCTCATCGCCCCTTTTCTATCCTCTCAATCGACCGTGTATTCTTTTCCCTTCGGGAAGACCGTCTGAATACTATCACACATCCACTCGTGGAAATTCCCGTTTGACGCGACGATGTGTCCGTTCTTGAGCGAATTTCTTTCGCCGAAGAAATCGGTGACTCTACCCCCCGCTTCTTCGATCAGCACGATCCCCGCGGCCATGTCCCAGGGACTCAAGGTGAGCTCCCAGAACGCGTCCGCGCGACCCGCGGCGACATAGGCCAGATCGAGCGCCGCCGACCCGGCGCGTCGGATCCCCCGCACGTTGTTGAAGAAAAACCTGAACGTCTCGAGGTAGTCGTCGAGGTGTTTCTTCGAGCGAAACGGGAAACCGGTGACGAAGAGCGTCTTCGACTTGTCGGAGATACCGCTCACACGGATTAGTTCGCCGTTCAAGAAGGCTCCCTCGCCGCGCACCGCGTGAAAAAGCTCGTCCCGCATCGGATCGAACGTCACGCCGAGAACCATCTCGTCGTTCACGGGCTCCTCGAGGGCGAGACTCACGGCGAACACGGGAAACGCATGGATGTAGTTCGTCGTCCCGTCGAGCGGATCGACGTACCACCGCCTCGCAGTCCGGCGATCGATTCCCGCGTTGACCGAGCCGTCGAGACTTTCCTCGGCGACGATGAAATCCTTTGGAAAACTCTCGCGAATGATCGATACGATGGCTTCTTGAGCCGCGAAATCGACCGTGGTGACAAGATCATTGAGTCTTTTCTCCGCCACGTCGCCGGGGCGGAGTGCGGCGTACGATGAACGGATGATACGTCCGGCCTCGTGGGCCGCCTGCTTGGCTTTTTCAAGTTCTCTTTGATACCGCATTCTTCGATCTATCCTTTCGGGGGGTCCCTCCCGACGTGTTTCGCGTCAACGGGACTTTCGACCGAGCATACTCAGGAACGCCGCCGCCGCGGGAGAGAGCCTATCGCGATCCTTGTAGACGGCCCCGAGCATACGGAAAAATCGGACCTTCCCCGTCGGGATAACCTCAAGCGTTCCCGCTTTCACTTCATTCGCCACGACCTGAGCCGGGAGGATGCTCGCGCCAAGACCCGCTTCGGCGAGTTTCTTGATCGCCTCGGGGCTCGACATCTCCATCGTGACCCTCAGAGTAAGCCCGTTGTCCATGAAAACCTTCTCGATCAGCCGCCGTGTCGTAGATCTCGCAGGATACGTGATCAAACCGGTTTCCGCAACCCTCTGGAGAAAGTGGCGGCGTGGGCGCGACCGTACGAGTTCGTGGCGGGGGTGCGCGACGAGCACCATCCTGTCCTTGAAAATGGGAACCACTTCGTACGCGTGGCCGACCAGCGGGAGGGTGACGATCGCCAACTCGATGGCTCCCGCGCCCAGAGCCGTCACGAGGCTCCCGGAATCCGAGACGATCACCTGCATGTCGATCGCCGGGTATCTGTTCCGAAACGCGCGAAACACAGCGGGAAGAACATAGATGCTCGCCGCGTCGATGCCCCCCATCTTGAGGATCCCTCGGCGCATGCCTCTCACTTCACCGACGCGTTGCGTCAGCGTGTCGACGCGTCCTACGATCTCCTCCGCCTCGGCAAGAAGGAGACTCCCCGCCTGCGTGGCTTCGATCCGCCTTCCCGTTCGAACGTAGAGCTTCTCTCCGAACTCCTCTTCGAGCTTCTTGAGCTGGATGCTCACTGCAGGCTGAGTGATGAAATGTTCCCGGGCAGCCGCTCTGAGGCTGCCGTGCCGCATGGCGGAGACAAAGTATCGGAGCTGGCGGATTTCCATCCATGCCTCATGTTCGAGTGATAACTTCAGCTAATCTCAAATATAAGATTAATAAACTTTTCTTATGATAGACTGGGGACTATCTTCGGTCAAGCTCGAATGGCGTCACCGTCCTATTCGACACCGCCGTCTTCCGGGCAACGGACGCCAGGCGGTTTCAACGAGACCCGTTGTTCCTCAATTTCAACCACCAAGGAGTCTTTTCATGGCAAAACCGATCGCGGATATCACAAAACCCCGAGGTAAGCTCGGTGTGCTGCTCCCCGGGATGGGGGCGGTGGCCACCACGTTCATCGCCGGCGTGGAGGCGGTTCGAAGGGGTATCGCACAACCTTTTGGATCGCTCACACAGATGGGGACCATCCGTCTGGGCAAACGGACCGAGCACCACTCTCCGAGGATGGCGGACTTCATCCCTCTCGCCGACCTCGAGGACATCGAGTTCGCCGGCTGGGACATCTACGAGGACAATTGCTACGAGGCCGCTCTGAAAGCCGGAGTACTCGCGCGGGAGCACATCGATCCCATCAAAGACTTCCTGGCCTCGATTCACCCGATGAGCGCCGTCTTCAGCACGAAGTGGGTGAGAAAAATCGACGGTCCGAACAAGAAAACCGGAGCCAACTGGTACGACCTCGCCGAACAGCTCAAGGCGGACATCGAACGGTTCAAGAAGGAGAAGAAGGTCGACCGTATGGTGATGATCTGGTGCGCGAGCACCGAGGTCTACGCGACGCGAAAACCCGCCCACGAGAGCATCAAAGCGTTCGAACAGGGACTCAAGAACAACGACCCTGATATCGCGCCGAGCATGGTGTACGCGTACGCGGCGATCTCGTCGGGTATTCCCTTCGCAAACGGAGCCCCGAACCTCACCGTGGACATCCCGGCGCTCGTCGAGCTCGCCCGTGAAAAACAGGTGCCCATCGCGGGGAAAGATTTCAAAACCGGTCAGACGCTCATGAAAACGATTATCGCACCGGGGCTGAAGGCGCGTCTCCTGGGGTTGAACGGCTGGTTTTCCACCAACATTCTCGGAAACCGCGACGGAGAAGTCCTCGACGACCCGGAGTCGTTCAAGACCAAAGAGATGAGCAAGCTTTCCGTGCTCGATACGATCCTGCAGCCGAAGCTTTATCCGGATCTCTACGGCAACTTCTATCACAAGGTCCGCATCAATTACTACCCGCCGCGCGGCGACAACAAAGAAGGCTGGGACAACATCGACATCTTCGGGTGGATGGGGTACCCGATGCAGATCAAGATCGATTTTCTTTGCCGCGATAGCATCCTCGCCGCCCCGATCGTTCTCGACCTTGCGTTGTTCATGGACTTCGCGAAGCGAGCGAACCTCGGTGGGATACAGGAGTGGCTCTCGTTCTACTTCAAGAGCCCGCAGTGCGCGCCGGATCTCTATCCGGAACACGATCTCTTCATCCAGCTCATGAAGCTCAAGAACTATCTCCGGTACCTGATGGGCGAGGACTTGATCACGCACCTGGGGAACGAGTACTACGAGTAGGCCGGTGCGGTGGAGGGTCGTTGCGGTCCCTCGCTCCACTTCGCTCGGCTTCCCGCCGCGGGTGGCGGCCACGGGCGCCCGCGCCCGCGCGCAGCCTGCGAGCACGGCCGCGGGCGGATGGCCGACAGGACCCGCGGCGGGCGATCCTCACTCGTTCCCGCGAAAGGGACCGCAACGACCCTCCACCGCACCGAGGCTATACGTCGATGAGTCCGATTGCTTTGGCCACGTATCCTTCGATATCCGCGTCCTCATCGATACGGCCGAGGGTCCGCCGGTACACTCGAATCCGCCCGACGGTCCACTCTCCGCTCAGATGTTTGTGCCCGTGGATACAATGTTCCACCTTCGGATGGGCTTCGAGGATCCGGCCGAGACGCTCGCTCCCCGTGTACGCATCGAGATAGTATGGAGGATCGGATCGCTGGAGCCCCACGAGGAATGGGAGCGTGTGGATCACGGCGACGATCGTGTCCACTCGGCCTTCGATCGCGCGAAGATGCCCTTCCAGACGCGCGCCCATCTCGGAGCACACCTCGGCGTCGCGCATCCGCTCGCGGAGCGCGCCGCGGACCGTGCTGTCTTCGCAGAGTTCAGGGTCCCGCATCCGTTCCGCCGGCAGGTCCCCGGCGTCAACCGCGGCGCCCGCCCGCCGCGAAGGCATCCAGTACGTCATTTTCTTATCCCACCAGATCTCATCGCCGTACCGGCCTCGCCAGTACGCGTCCTCAGTGAGACCCAGACGCGGGTCGGCGAACGAATAGTCGTACCAGCCAAGCGACCCGACAAAGCCGACGCCTCCAGCAACGAACGGCCCCTGACCCAGGTCATGAAACCCCATCCTCCGGCAAACATCAGGAATCCGTTTCGCGTACTTGGCGCGGCTGTCGATGAGGACACCGTCCTCCGTCTCGATCCAGACGTCGTGGTTCCCCGGGACGAAGAACTTGCGCGCGTCGATTCGGCTGAAACACGAGAGCGTCTCTTCGAGCGCCGCGATCGTGTTCCCCGCATCGCCTGCAATGACGACGACATCGGGTCCGTGTTTTCGCGCGGCGTCGGCGATTGCGCTGACGGCGTCGCAGTGTTTCTCCGAGGCGTCGATGTGGAGATCGGATGTGAAAACAACCCTCATGGGCGGCCTCTTCGTACCGAAGATGTACGTTTCAACGTCGGACGCACGACCGATGGTCTTCCGAGATATACCCTCCCCGGCTCGTTCGTGTCAAATCTCGATCGGCATGCGCCTTCATTCCATCGCCAGGAAAACCATACAGAGCCGCGAGGCGCGACCCTTCGGAAAGCGTTTTGGACTTGCCCGGGTGTCTCCGCGCGATTACCATTCAACGTGTATTATCGTTAAGCTTTGTTTGCCCCGGGTCCCGATCGGGCCTGTTGAGGAGGTATCCGACAATGAATGGATTGAAGACAACGTTTCTCATGGCCCTCATGACGGTTCTTCTCGTCGTCATCGGACAGTTGATCGGCGGGAGGAATGGCGCGTTGATCGCTCTCGCCGTCGCAGCCGTCATGAATTTCATCGCGTACTGGTCGAGCGACAAGATCGCTCTCGCCCGGTATCGGGCTCAGGAGGTCACGCGCGACCAGGCCCCGCGGCTCTACGAAATCGTCGAACGGCTCACGGCTCGCGCGAGTCTTCCCATGCCGCGTCTCTACGTCATACCGACACAGACACCGAATGCCTTTGCCACGGGGCGGGATCCCAAACATGCCGCCGTGGCCGTCACGGAAGGAGCTCTGTCACTTTTGAACGAGGACGAACTCGCCGGTGTGATCGGTCACGAGCTGGGGCACGTCAAGAATCGGGACATCCTCATCCAATCGGTTGCGGCCACACTGGCCGGCGCGATCACCATGCTCGCTACCTGGGCACGGTTTGCCGCGATCTTTGGCGGCGGGGGCCAGAGCAACGAGAGGAGAGGCGGAGGACTCGAGCTTATCTTTATGGCGATCGTGGCACCGATCGCCGCGATGCTCATACAGATGGGGATCTCACGGTCGCGGGAATACGTCGCCGACGCGACGGGGGCGAAGTTCGCCGGCAGCTCCAGAGGTCTGGCCAGCGCGCTTCTCAAGCTCGATGACTGGGCTTCGCGGCGGCCGATGAACGCCTCGCCATCGACGGCCCACATGTTTATCGTCAACCCTCTTCGGGGCGGCGGAATCGCGAGCCTCTTCAGCACGCACCCGCCCACCGAAGAGCGCGTCCGACGGCTCCAGGCGATGCCGATGTAGAGAGAACCCGGCCACACGACCGTCCAAGACGCTCGCAAGAAAAACGCCCCCTCGTTTCCGCTCGAGGGGGCGTTGCCACGCGTGTTGCGCATGGGCCCTTGCGCCGCCGGTTTATATCAGAACGTTACTCTTGCATCTGGCTCGCCATCATTCCCTGGCGTTTCTTCAGCGTCGACTGCCTCGCGATTTGTTTCCTCGCGTAGTCGCTCCACGGCGCTTCATCGACACGGACGGCCTCGCAGAATTTTTCGATCGCGCCGTCGTAATCCTTCGATTCCTCGAGGACCTTGCCCCAGAGCGAATACAGCCAAGCCCGCTGAGCGCCTCTGCCGATGCCCTCCTGGATCACAGCGAGAGCTTCGGACTGTTTGGCCGTGGCAAGATAACAATCTGCTAAAGGTCCGAGGAGATCGTCCATGTCGCCGCCGAGCTGCTTCACTTTCTCGAACGCACCCAGCGCGTTCTCTTTGTCGCCGAGCTGGTAGTACACAGCGCCGAGATTGCGGTACGCTTTCGCGTTCTCAGGCTCGAGCGCGGCGAGTCTCCTCAAGGGGTCGAGCGCGGCCTTGTAGTTCTTGTCTTTCATATATATGAGACCGAGCTTGCCCAGAACCTCGGTGTTGTTAGGGTCGAGCAGCAACCCTTGTTCGAACAGCTCCGTCACCCTCCCATCATCCCCTCGCGCGGCTTCAACCTTGGCGAGCGCGATAACCAGATCGGCGTCGTCCGGCGCGAGTTCCATCGCCTTCTGATAGCAGAGGACCGCCGCGTCGAAATCACCCAGCTTGGCTTCGACGTACCCAAGCTGCCTCAGCGCTTCGAGATCATTTGGGTTCGATTCCAGAACCGAACGGCAGTGCTTTTTCGCTTCGTCGTACTCACCCAACCGGATGAAGTTGTATGCTTCCCTCGAGTAGACGGCGTTGGGCTCGGCACCCAATTCCAGCGCTTTTCCGTAGGCATCGTTCGAACCCACGAAATCCGACGTCAACGAGCGGCAGTACCCGAGAAGCATCCAGCCTTTGACATAGGTGGGATACAACTGTGTTACTTCGAGAGCCGCCTGACTGGCTGCGACATAATCTTGTGACGCGAGATAGCTCTCCACCGTCGAGACCAGCGCTTCGGCCTTTGACGAAAATGCCGACTCTTCGTCGGTCGCAAGACCGCTGATGTAGGCGTTTGTGGACTCCGCGTAAGGAACGGCAGACGCCGGGGAGAAGAGAAAACCGCCCAGACCGCCCAACAAAACGGGTGCGAGGAGAACGTAAACGAAGCCCTTGTACACGAGTGATGTGATGCGCATACCCTCCGCTCCGATGTGTAAACAAATCCCGTGCCAAGAAAGACCGTTTGTTTTTCCAGCGTTGGAGAATTCTTTCGAGAGCCTTGTGGGGCAGTGGGTGGGGCCGGTAATAATTAACGAGTCCCCGACGGCTTTGTCAAGGAATTGTCGCCGCCGCTGTGCGCTGGAGGGTTGTCGCAGGCCCTCGCTCCACTTCGCTCGGCTTCCCGCCGCGGGTGGCGCCGATGGGGCCCCCGCTCCGCGCGCAGCCTGCGAGCACGGGCGGGGAAATCGGCGACAGGACCCGCGCGCACAGGCGTGTCCGTCACCCTCTTGACTTCCCCTCCCTCCGTCCGTTATGTATAGAAGCCCGGCACATCGTCACAGCCACCGCGAGAACCCGAGTCGTGCGCCGCTTCTCTCTCGTTGTCGAGGAGTGTCCCTTATGCCGTTGGACGGTTTCGTCGAACGAAGAATCTCCTGGACGGTTTTTGCCGCTCTTCTCGTTTTGGCGGCGAGCTGTTCACCCCAACAACCCCATTCGTATCGACCGTCCTACAGGGGAGCGAAAGTCGTCCGTGTCGCTGACATCCGTTTCGACGACGGAGACACGTTCGACCTCAAAGGGAAACCCATCCGTGTGCTCGGGATCGATACGCCCGAAATCGCGCACCCGCATCTGGGGACATTCGAGGACCAGCCGTACGGGATCGCGGCTTCCGAGTCGACGCGCGCGTGGATGACACGGGCCCGAATCCTCGAAATCGTTCCCGACGGAAGGGACATGTACGACCGCAAACTCGCCCATGTGTTCATCGACGGCGAACTGCTCGCCTGCCGCCTCGTTCGGCAGGGGCTTGCGTACGAGACGGTGAGTCACTACGGCGACAGCGGGTTCCCCGACCTCGCCCAGGAGATCCTCGATACCGCGCGGAGTTCCCCCAAACCGCAGTTCGAACCCCCGTACAGATGGAAACAAAAGCACCGGCCGAAGCACAAAAACTGACCGGTGCGTCCCGCCGACCTCTAACGGAGTGAATCGAGGAAACGCTCGATACCGTCCGTGTACATCGTTCCGGACTCGATGAACCCGTTGTTGTGATCCCCGTGGAGTTCGAGGAACTGTTTGGGAGGAGCAGCAAGCTCGAAGAGACGCTCGCCCATCTTGAACGGGGCGATCTCATCATCGCGGCTGTGGATGATGAGTTTTGGACAGGTAAGCGTTGCGATCCGATCCGTGGAGTCGTAGCGAATCCGGAGCAACGGCCGAACAGGCAAGAACGGGTACGCACGGGCTGCCACATCTGCGAGCGCTGGGAAGCTCGACTCCACGATGAGCGCGGCGGGAGCGTACTCGGTGGAGAGCTCGATCGCCACCGGCCCCCCGAGGGAGCGGCCGAAGAAAACGATGTTCTCCGGGGTCGCCCCTTCTTTTTCCACGAGGTGGCGGTACGCCGCGCGGGCGTCCGTGTACGTCCCCGCCTCGCTTGGCCGGCCGTCGCTTCGGCCGTACCCGCGGTAGTCAAAAATGAAAACGGAGATCCCCAGGTCGTGGAAGACGCGGATCGATTCCACCCTGTTCGAGATGTTTCCGGCGTTCCCGTGACAGAAGAGGAGAACCCAGGGGGTGCCCGAGGCCGGGACGAACCAGCCGTGGAGCTGGACGCCGTCGCTCGCCTTGAAAAAGACGTCCCGGTACGTCATCCCCGCGTTCGAGGGGGTCGCCGTGATCCGCCGGTCCGGGTAGAAGACCAGATGCTTCTGAAACGTGAACGCGAGAAGACAGACGCAGAGATAGGTCCCGGCGACGACGGCGAGTATCATCATCGAATGCCGCATCGTTCTCCGCCTGTGGTATCATGTGAGCTCAACGGGACACCCCTTCGCGCAACTCTCGAGCAACTGCACGACAGCGCGGGACGCGACGAACCCGCCGGGGCGCGAGGCGATTCGACGAGCCCGCGCCACGCAAGGAACGACGATAATCAAGAAGGAGTACGCAATGGCCGAGCACTACAAACACATCGAGACAAAACTCGTCCACGCCGGCGAGCGCCCCCGTATCGAGGGCGCCGTCACGACGCCGATATTCCAGTCCGCCATGTTCGAAACCTTCGGCGGCGTGGACTATCATGATATCAAATACATTCGTCTCAACAACACCCCAAACCACATCGTTCTCCACGAAAAACTCGCCGCGGTGGAGAACGCGGAGAGCGCCGTCGTGACGGCGAGCGGGATGGCGGCCATCACGTGCGCGATCTTCACCATTCTCCACGTGGGCGACCACCTGTTGATTCAGAACACGCTTTACGGCGGCACCGATAGTTTCATCATGAAAGACCTTCCGGGGTTCGGGATCGAGTTCGATTTCATCGATCCCGGAAAACCCGATTCGTGGCAGTCGAAGCTCAAGCGGAACACAAAAGCGATCTACGTCGAGACGATTTCTAACCCCCTCATGGAAGTGGGCGACCTCGCGGCGGTCGTCGAGTTCGCGAAGAAACACGATCTCGTTTCGATGATCGATAACACATTTGCAAGCCCGATCAATTTTCGTCCCATCGAACACGGGTTCGACCTGTCGCTCCATAGCTGCACCAAGTACTTGAACGGACATTCGGACATCGTGGCCGGCGCCGTGATCGGGAGTGCCCGGCACATCGAGCGGATCAAACACAAGCTAGACCATCTCGGCGGGACGCTCGACCCCCACGCCTGTTTTCTTCTCCAGAGGGGGATGAAGACTCTCGGGCTTCGCGTGGCGCGTCAGAACGAGAGCGCGTTTCGAATCGCGAGTTTTCTCGAGGGGCACGATTCGATCACGAACGTCAACTACCCGGGGCTGGAGTCGAGCCCATACCACGCGCGCGCCCGCGAGCTCTTCGACGGCTACGGCGGGATGCTGAGTTTCGAAATCGGAGGCGGTCTCGAAGACGTGGACCGCTTTATGAGAAAGGTGAGGATCCCTCTCATCGCCCCGAGTCTCGGCGGCACTGAGACGCTTCTCACGCGGCCGGCGGTCACGTCCCACGCAAGCGTGGACCCGGATCTGCGGAGAAAAAAGGGAATCTCCGACACACTGATCCGTATGTCCGTCGGGATCGAGTCGGTGGACGAAGTGATCGAAGACCTCGATCAGGCGCTGGGCAAGTAGCTTCGGGGAATCAGTGCCCGGACGCATCAGATCGGCCTGAGCGGTTGACCGATGGAAATACTCCTTGTCGAACCCTACAATACCGGATCCCATGCGGAATGGGCCCAGGGGTACGCGCGTCACAGCGGGCACATTGTCCGGACACTGGGCTTGAGCGGCGCCCACTGGAAATGGCGGATGCACGGAGGAGCGCTCACACTCGCGCGGAAGTTTCTCGAAAGCCACCACACGCCGGATTTCATTCTTGCCACCGACATGCTCGACGTGACAACGTTTTTGTCGCTCACGCGGGCGCGAACCGCGGGTGTGCCGGCGGCCGTGTACTTCCACGAGAACCAGATCACCTACCCGTGGTCGCCGAGAGACCGCGACCCCGGCGAAGAGCGTGACAAACACTACGGGTTCATAAACTTTGTCTCGGCGCTCGCATGCGACCGCGTATTTTTCAACTCGCAGTACCACATGGACGAGTTTTTCTCGGCGCTTCCTGGGTTTCTCGCGCAGTTCCCCGATCACCAGGAGATGGGCGAGATCGACCGACTGCGGGAGAAAACCGCCGTCCTCCCGTTGGGGTTCGATTTCTCAAAGCTCCAGCCGGGAACGTGGGGAGGGCCGCCGGGCGAGACAAAGACCGAGAACCGCCGGCCGCTCATCCTGTGGAACCACCGGTGGGAATACGACAAGAACCCCGACGAGTTTTTCGAGGCCTTGCGGGTCGTGAGATCGCACGGGCTCGATTTCGACATCGCGCTTCTCGGAGAGAGTTTCGAAGCCATCCCCGACAGTTTCGCAAAGGCCGAGGATGAATTCGGCGACCGGATCGTGCAGTTTGGGTACGTGGACGACCGGTCGGAGTACGCGCGCTGGCTTTGGAAGGCGGATCTCCTCCCCGTCACATCGAACCAGGACTTTTTCGGAAGCAGCGTGATCGAGGCGGTTTACTGCGGGAGCTTCCCGCTTCTCCCCGAACGGCTTTCATTCCCCGAGCTTTTCCCCGCCGAACTTCGTCCTTCCTGTTTCTACAAGGATTTCGATGATCTCGTCCGGAGGCTCGTTACCGCGATCGAACAGATCGACCGCATGCGCAAGATCAGTTTTCGAAACGTGGCGGAGAGATACGACTGGCAGCGGGTGGCCCCGATGTACGACGGCTGCTTCGCCGATATCGCCGGCGGGAAGTGAGTACGTACCCGTGGGACCCCTCGCTTGCAACGGCGGATGGCGCCCGCGGGAAGTGAGAATTGACATCTGAGGGGAAATCGACCAAGATAGGAGCTCCTCCCTCGAATGGAACGGAAAAAAGCCGATGACAGACGACGCCGAAAAACTTCCTCGCCTCAATGTCCCCGCGCTGGACGACATACTCGGAAAACCGTTCAAAGTCCTCGACGACGGGTTTGTGAGGGTCATCGACTACATGGGGACGGACGAGTCCGTGGTACAGGCCGCGCGCGTCTCCTACGGCAGAGGCACAAAAAAGGTGAGCGAGGACCGGGGGCTCATCCGTTATCTCCTCCGTCACCGACATACGACCCCCTTCGAGATGTGTGAAATCAAGCTCCACGTCCGCGTCCCGATGGACTGCTGGCGGCAGTGGATACGCCACCGGACGGCAAACGTGAACGAGTACTCGACACGGTACTCGATCGCCGTTGACGCCACGCAACGCACACCCGCCGACGCCTGGCGAAAACAGGTCCCCGGGAACAAACAAGGGAGCGAAGGGTACCTCGACGAAGACACCGGCCGCGCGCTCTCCGACAAAGAGAACGAACTCCAGGACTTCGCCCGCGCGGTCTACCAGGAACGCCTCGAAGCCGGGGTCTCGAGAGAGCAAGCGAGAAAGGATCTTCCGCTTTCCACGTACACCGAAGCGTACTGGAAAATCGATCTTCACAATCTTCTCAGGTTTCTCTCGCTCCGTATGGACACGCGGGCCCAGCAGGAGATCCGCGAGTACGCCGGTGTCATCGGGCACGAGATCGTGAGCCGCTGGTGTCCCATCGTGTGGGAGGCATTTCTCGATTATCAGATGGAGACATTGATGCTCTCCCGTCTCGAGATCGACATCGTGAGCGCGCTGGTGCGGGGGGATGCGCAAAAGGCGGTCGAGCTGGCCACGGGGTTCGGATGGCTCAAGGCGGATGACAAGGGATTGAAATCGAACCGTGAACGAAGTGAGCTCGAAGAGAAACTCGAGCGTCTGAACCTCCCGGTACCCTGGAGAAAGTGACGAGGACCGGTCGCGCACTGGGAGACCGCCTCGCACCTCACATCTTGCCCACGCGCACATATGTTTGGAAGAAGATTTGATCTCTTCACACTTTTTGGATTCAGTGTCCGCCTCGACGCCAGCTGGTTTCTCCTTGCCATTCTCGTGACATGGTCGCTCGCCACAGACGTGTTTCCCGCGTGGTACCCAGATCTCTCGCCGGTGACGCACTGGCTTATGGGCGCCGCCGGGGCGGTGGGACTTTTCTTTTCCATCGTCTTCCACGAGCTCTCCCACTCGCTCGTCGCGCGCCGGCACGGAGTCGTCATGCGGGGGATCACGCTTTTTGTTTTCGGCGGCGTGGCCGAAATGACCGATGAACCGCCGAGCGCGCGGGCCGAGTTCCGCGTGGCCGTCGCGGGCCCCATCGCGAGCATCGTCATCGCGTCAGTCTGTTTCGCCGTCGCGCATGCGGGATCGAAGATCGGATGGCCGGACCCATTCGTCGGTGTGTTCAAGTATTTCGCGCTGATCAACGGCGTTCTCGTCCTCTTCAATCTCATCCCCGCTTTCCCCTTGGACGGCGGCCGCGTGCTTCGCTCCGCACTCTGGAGCTGGAAGAAGAACCTCCCCTGGGCTACGTTTGTCACGTCTCGTATCGGCGTCGGGTTTTCCTTCGTCCTCATGGGTGTGGGTGTGGTGAGCGCGATCACCGGAAACATCGTCGGCGGTATATGGTATTTCCTTATCGGGATGTTTCTTCGCGGGGCCGCCAACATGTCGTACCGGCAGATCGTCGTGCGCCGTTCGTTCGAGGGAGAGACCGTCCGGAGATTCATGCGCGCCAGCCCCGTCACAGCTCCCGGCGATATATCGATCGAGAGGCTCGTCGAGGACTACATCTACCGGTATCACTATAAGATGTTTCCCGTGTTGGATGGAGACCGGCTCCTGGGGTGCATCCGCACACGCGAAATCAAAGACGTCCCCAGGGAATCCTGGGCGAAGTATGCGGTGAGGGATCTCACCGTTCCGGTGACCGATGAGAACAGCATCGGGCCCGACGCCTTCGCCGTGGCGGCGCTTTCCAAGATGAATCACGGTGGAATATCAAGGCTCCTTGTCGTCGAAAACGGCAGACTCGCCGGCGTGATCACGCTCAAGGACCTGCTCCAGTTCATGTCGCTCAAAGTCGAGCTCGAACAGAGGTAGAATCATGCGGTCCACGAAATATCTTCTGATCGGAGGGGGTCTCGCCTCGAGTCAGGCGGCGAAGATCCTCAGCGCAAAAGATCCAGGGGCGGCCATCACGCTCGTGTGCAGAGAACCGCACCTTCCCTACGATCGGCCGCCGCTTTCAAAGGAGTTCTTCCGCGGGGAGAAAACAAGGGACGAGATCACATATGACCCCATGACCTTCTTCGATGAGAAGAAGATCGGCGTGGTTCTCAAGAACCCGGTCGTCCATCTTGATGCAGGCGCGAAAATCGCGGTGCTCGAGAGCGGCGAGTCGTTTTGTTTCGAGAAAGCGCTCATCGCCACGGGTGGTCAACCCATACGGTTCACCCTCCCGGGAAGCTTGCTTGCGGGTATTCACTACCTTCGTACCGTGGACGACGCCGAAACCATCAAGGCGGAAGCGTCGCCGGGCAAGCGCGCCGTTGTCGTCGGGGCGGGTTTCATCGGCATGGAACTCGCCGCCTCGCTCACTCGTCTCGGCGTCCGTGTGACGGTCATCGAAGCGCTCCCGCAGATCTGGGCGCGGTTTCTCGACGCGACGCTCGCCGCCCATATCCGCGATTATTACGAGAAGAAAGGCATCGCATTTCTCGCGGGCGAGAGCATCCGCGAATTCAAAGGCGACACCCGTGTGAGACGAGTCGTGACGAATTCCGGCCATGAAATCGAGTGCGATTTTGCCTGCGTGGGGATAGGGATCCGCCCCGACGTGGGGATCGCCCAGGACGCGAGGCTCGTAGTTCAAAACGGGATCGTAGTGAACGAACGGCTCCAGACCTCTCACCCCGATATCTTCGCCGCGGGAGACGCGGCGAACTACCCCGATCCCATCTTCGGCAAGCGCCGGCGCGTCGAGCATTGGGGCCACGCTGAGTACACCGGGCAGCTCGCGGGGCTCAACATGGCGGGGTTCGAGCAGAAGTACGATCTCTTGAGCTACGCGTGGTCGGACATTTTCGATCTCCACATCGAGTTCGCCGGCGACGAAAGCGAACACGACCGCATCCTCGTCCGTGGCACGATCGAAGCGGGATCGTTTGTCGTGCTCTATCTCAAGAACGATCTTCTCAGGGCGTACTTCGCCGTCAACACAGACTCACGCGAGTTTCCCGCGCTCCAGAAGCTCATACGGCAAAAGACCCCGCTCGGCGGGAGGGACGCCGACCTCGAGAATCCCGACACCGACCTCAAAACGCTCGCTTGACTACGGAGGTTGAGACAAATCAGACGGGGCGGTTGGGGCCACGCGATACCAGGTCGGGGTTCAAAGGAGCGGTCCTCACTCGTACAGGGCTTTGATCTTGCCCCAGGTGTGGTCTTGGGACTCGATTCCCGACGGTGTTTTGCAGGGACACGACGAATTGCTGTTGACTAAACCGGACACTCCTTCCGCGACGACCCACTGATTGTCACAATCTAGATCCTCGACCTGGCCGGAGGAGACGTCTGGATGCGGCAGAACCGGATACTCGCAGCAAGGTGGACACCCCAGTCCAAGGACATCCGCGCAGAAAACCGTCAGTACGTGGACCCAACCTGTGAGGCAGCCCGTACTCTATGGTTACGCCCGTCTGAGAACTCCCCGTAGTGTTCAGGAACTCGGATCGATCCAACCCCCATTCGATTTCCGCCATGCAACTCTGGTACGGCGCTGAGAACCGGCATCCCCTCGCACCGCCCGCCGAATGGTGGAATACGTAGAAGACAAGGACTCCCGGACCGGGGTCATGGACGACGTCGCAGTCGACATGGAGAGAGTCGCCGTAGACGGCAATCACTCCAGGCTGAGGAAGCGCGGACCCTGGGATCAGCAAGAACACCAACAGCACAACCCTCGCGTATTTCATGCGTCACCGCACATGATGAGACGCACCTACCTGTTCCGCGGCCCCGTGCTTCAGTTCCTCGACTCGATGGCCAGCCGCTCCGCCATTGCCAACTCCATTCTATTTATAATTATACCACCGGTTGCGCTGGCCCGGACCAGGCACTTCACGGGCGACTGACGCCGACTCCCACCAATATTCCATTCTGGGCCGAATGATGACCCCAACGCACTTTATTCTTGACAAAAGTCATGTTCATGCCCTAAACTTCCCTTGTTCGCTTGCTTCCCTCCTGTCCAAGCGACCGCACGACGCCTGAGGATTCCGACCTCCGAATCCTTCACAGGCGGTCCGCAGGGGGAGGGGCGTCTGGCCCTCAGCGTCTGTCGCGAGACACAGGTCAAACGGCTCTCCCCCACCCCTTCTTCCAGCTCGTCGCCGCCCGGTCTGCGCCCTGCGATCGACCGCGATCGGCAATACGTCGCGTAGGTGTCTCTGGTTATCTCTCGACTTTGCCGCCGTTTTCCCATATCGTCTGAACCCTACGGACAGATATCCACCGATCGACCGACTCGATGTAATCCCTGAATACTGATGACACACGAGGAGGCTACATCCCATGGCGAAAAGGAAAACTACGTCGCGCAAGCCTGACGCGGCTATCGAATACTCCATCAGCCCGGAAGGCGAGAAGTTCCCGATCCCCCGGTCCGAGGACTACGCCGCCGAGTATCAGCGGGTGAAGAAGCTCGTCGACCGGGGCCGCAAGGAAAAGAAAGAGATCGTCGTCGTCATGGGCGTCGGGTTCGTGGGCGCGGTCATGGCCGCGATCATCGCCGATACCGTGGACAAGAAGGGCCGCCCGAGCAAATTCGTGATCGGATGCCAGAGACCCAGCCCGCGGAGCTACTGGAAGATCCCGTTGTTGAACCAGGGGGTCTCGCCGGTGAAGGCGGAGGACCCTGAAGTCGACGAGATGATCGGTCGCTGCGTCCGCGACAAGAAAACGCTCATCGCCACGTACAACAGCGACAGTCTCAAGCTGGCCGACTGCGTCGTCGTCGACGTCCAATGCGACTACCTCAAACACGACCTCGGCGATATGCGTACCGGCGAGGCCGACATGGCCGCCCTCGAAGCGACGATTCGGACGATCGGAGAGAGAATCCCGCCGAGATGCTTGACTCTGATCGAGACAACGGTGGCGCCGGGAACGACCGAGTTCGTGGCGTGGCCGATCCTCAAGAAAGCCTTCGCCGAACGCCGCATCCGAACGGCGCCCATACTCGCCCACAGCTTCGAACGCGTGATGCCGGGGAGAGAATACGTGCGGAGCATCCGCGACTTCTGGAGGGTGTGCGCGGGGTGCACACCGGAAGCGCGCAGACGCGTCGAAAAATTCCTCCACGAGGTCCTCAATACCAAGGACTACCCCCTTACTGTCATGGATCGCCCGATCGAATCCGAGACGACGAAGATCGTCGAGAACTCGTACCGCGCGACGACCCTCGCCTTCCTCAACGAATGGAGCCTCTTCGCCGAGCGTAACGGCGTCGACCTCATTAAGGTGATCAAGGCGATCCGCATGCGCCCCACACACAGCAACATGATCTTCCCCGGACCGGGGATCGGCGGATACTGTCTCCCCAAGGACGGCGGTCTCGGATACTGGGCCTACCGGCACATTCTGGGGTTCGAGGACGGCGACGAGGTGTTCAAGATCACACCGACCGCGATCGACACCAACGATACACGGGGTCTCCACGTCGCGGAGCTCGCGCGCGATGCGCTTCGCAACATGGGCCGGTATATCGCGGGAGCCACCGTGGTGGTTTGCGGGGCGAGCTACCGGCAGGATGTCGGGGACACACGGTACAGCGGGAGCGAGATGGTCGTCCGCAAGCTCACCGAGATGGGCGCCGAAATGCGTATTCACGACCCCTATGTCGAACACTGGTACGAACTGGAAACCCAGGATACCTACCCGGCTCCGGGCCATTCGTGGAGCCGTTTCTTCAGAAATCAGGAGGGACTCACGAACACGCGTGTCGAGAAGGACATCAAGAAAGTCCTCAAGGGCGCGGAGTGTGTGATATTGGCTGTCCCCCACGAGCCGTATCTGCGTCTCAACCCGCGCGAGGTGGTTCGATGGGCGGGAGGACCGCTCGCCGTGGTCGACTGTTTTGGGATCCTCACCGATGACCAAATCCGCCAGTACTTCGAGCTCGGGTGCGAAGTCAAAGCCCTTGGGCGCGGGCACATCCAGAGAATCAAGGATCTGGTGAGGAAAAAGAAGAAGTAGACGGTTCGCTCGACAGACTTCGATCCGGTGCGTTCGGGCTCGGGGCACGACCTCGGGCCCGATCTTTTTGGGTTCGCGGCTGCCGCCGTCTCGGCCTGGGCTTCCTCTTTCATTTAACGTCCCGGACGGATATATTCCAGGGGTTAGAAGCCGTCACCTCGGTCCACATGCGGTTTCCAACAGCCGGTTTTCGAGATGGGACACAGCGCGGACATACGCAGACTTTACCGGGGGGCGATCATCTCCCGTGTCAAGGAATCCAGACAACAAAAGGATCCCCGCAAACGGGATCTCGCTCCGAGCGTGCTGGATTTCGGGCCGGTGAGGTTTGTTCTCGCCCGTCATTTCGGCTTTTGTTTCGGCGTCGAGAATGCGGTCGAGATTGCGTACGAGACCCTCGAAGCCAACCCCGACCGCCGGATTTTCTTTTTGAGCGAGATGATCCACAATCCAAAGGTGAACGGCGACCTTCGAGACCGCGGTGTTCGTTTCATCTTTACGCCGTCGGGAGAGCAACTCGTCCAATGGGACGAGCTCGCGCCGGATGACATCGTCGTCGTCCCCGCTTTCGGGACGACGCTCGAAATGGAGGACACGCTCGCCCGCCGCGGGATCGACCCGTACCGGTACAGCACGACGTGCCCGTTCGTCGAAAAGGTCTGGAAGAGAAGCGCGCAGCTCGGCGAACAGGAGTATACGGTGATCGTTCACGGGAAGGCGACACACGAGGAGACCCGCGCCACGTTTTCACACAGCGTCCGGAGCACCCCGACGGTCGTCGTTCTCGACCTGACCGAAGCCCTTATACTGGCGGATATCATCAGAGGACGAGCCGGCCCGGACGTTTTCGAAAAACACTTCGGTCACAAGTGCTCGAAGGGATTCGATCCCAACCGCGCCTTGACGAGGATCGGCGTCGTCAACCAAACGACGATGCTGGCCGCAGAAACCAGAGAGATCTCCAGGGTTCTGCGCGAGGCGATGGCGGACCGTTACAAGGAGGAGCGGATCGAAGACCACTTTGCCGACACGTCCGACACGCTTTGCTATGCGACGAACGAGAATCAAAACGCCACGTATGCCTTGATCGAGCGCGGCGCGGACCTTGCGCTGGTGGTGGGCGGGTACAACTCATCGAACACGTCTCACATCGTTGATCTCTGCCAGGAAGCTTTTCCGACGTACTTCATAGAGAACGACGCCGAGATCGTTTCCGAAAAACGAATCCGGCACTTCTCTCTGGAGAAACGGGCGATCGTTGTGACAGATGAGTGGCTTCCCTCGAAACGCCCCGTGGACATCATCCTCACGTGCGGGGCTTCGTGCCCCGACGCTGTGCTCGACGATGTTCTCTTTCGCGTCCTCTCCTTCTTCCGCGGGACGCGGCCGATCGAAGAAGTCATGACGGGGTATCCACGGGAGACGACCCCTCCGTCGCGTCGCAATATCGGATGACCCTCTGGCGACATCGACCCCGTATCAGCCGCCTCTTTCGCCTCCGGGGTCTCACTTTCCAGCATGGCCCGCCTGCCGGTGTCTCGTATTGAAACACTGCGGCCGTTTTCGCAACCCCTTTCACGCCGGGGGGGTGCGCGCTTGCGTCGAAGGGGTGTAACGTCCTCTTGTCACTTTTTTGTCGGATTCCTCCTACAAGATCGCCGGTTGCCGCCGGTCGAAGGAAGCGATATCTCCAGGCTGGCACGCAAGTTGCGTAGTCCCCATCCATCACGGCTTAAGCACTAAATCTCCGTTCCGATGCCGCATCCGCATCCTCGATGCCGCCGGGACACACCAGAGGTTCTTGGGAAAGGTCTCGACGTGAAACTCACCTTGGACGATGCGCACGCAACACACGAGCGTGAAATGCCGGCTGCAACGTCCGAGTCGGTCAGAACCGGCCTCGACAGACAGACGAACTTGAACTGGTCGCTGGTAGTCATCGCCTTTCTGATCATCGCCCTCGGCGTATTCACCGTCCTCTCTCCGATCGTGAGCGAACGCATCGACTCGGTGTGGCCGTCGCCGGAACCTCACATGATACTGATCATCGTACTGTGTCTTGCTCTTCTGACGTTGACGGGGTTGGTTCACCAGCGCCGCTACATTACTCTGCTGCGAAAACAGTTCGAACAGGCGCAATCAGAGGAGATCGCGCACGCGAAAAAACACACGCAGCGGCTGTTCGCCCTTTTGAATGTAAGCCGGGTGCTGGGGTCATCGTCCGATCTCCAGAAGGTATTCGACTCCGTCGCGGAGATGTGCGTCGACGCATTCAGCTGCCACCAGGCATCGCTCATGGTCTACGACAGTGACACGCGGGAGCTCGTCGTCCGCGCCGCGGCCGGCGAGTCCATACCTTCCACGATGATGGGAGCGCGGGTCAAACTCGGCGAGGGGATTGCGGGGTGGGCGGCCAAAAAAGGCCAGGCGTTGCTCATCGGGTCGGATTTCGACCCGGCGAAGTATCCGGAACTCGAACTGAGGAATGCGTCTCTCACCTCGGCCATGGTCGTCCCCATCGTCCTCAGAGATGAGCTCGTAGGGGTGCTGAACATCAGCACACGGTCCCGTAAGACGAGCTACGACAGCGACGACTTGAAAGCGCTTCAGGTGTTCGCCGAGAACGTGGGATCGTGCATCCGTCACACGGAACAAGCGTCCTGGTTGAGACAGACGATACGAAACCTCCAGGAAACCGTCAAAGCTCAGAGAAAACAAGGCGAGAATAAAATGGGAGAATTCATCGCCCCTAGTGGAGGAAAGGGACTTCGCAACTAGCGTTCATCCGTCCGTCGTCGATCCGCGCCCGAGACGAGAAAGGGCCCTGTGTCGTTTCCGTCGAAGATCGACAAAGGGCCCCTTTCTTCAGAACCCCAATTCGCCCGACCCGCCCAGTCACATACCGAGCCCATTTGCGCTTGCCAGAGAGGCCCGCACCCACTCGAGGATATTCTCCACTCCGGGAACGATCCCCGCCGGCCCAAACCCGAGCCAGAGGACGGCGAGGAGCGAGATAAGAAGCACGATTCGGACGCCAAGATCCGCGTGCACGGGGACCGGCTCTTCACTCTTGTGCATGTACATCGCCACGATCACGCGAAGGTAGTAGTAGAGGGACAGCGCGCTGTTCAGGACACCGATGACAGCGAGCCCCACCATCCCGCGATCCACGGCCGCGCTGAACACATAGTACTTCGCGAAGAACCCCGCGGTGGGAGGAATCCCCGCCAGTGAAAACATGAAAGCGGCCATGCAGAAACCCAGAAACGGGTGTTGGAAACCCAGTCCCGCGTAATCCGCCTCCTCGAGACCCCGTGTAATACCCCTTTTCTCGATCGCGCTCACAAAGGCAAAAGCGCCGAGCGTCATGAACGCGTACACGAGCACGTAGAACATGATGCTCGAAGCAGCGTTCGTGTTCTCCACGCCGAGCGCGGCGACGCCGATGAGAATATATCCGGCGTGCGCGATGCTCGAATACGCAAGCATCCGTTTGATGTTTCTCTGGACGAGCGCGATGAGATTCCCCGCCGTCATCGTGACGACGGCGAGCACCCATACGATCCCCGCCCATTCCCCTCGGCTCGGCATGAAGCACAAAGAGAAGAGCCTCAAGAACGCCCCGAAAGACGCCGCTTTGACCGCCGTCGCCATGAGGGATGTGATCGGGGTAGGCGCTCCCTGGTACACGTCGGGCGTCCACATGTGGAACGGCACCGACGAGACCTTGAACCCGAACCCGGCGAGGATCAGCGCGATGGCGAGGAGGAATACCGGGTTCTTCGCGAGCCCCCGCTGGGACACTGCCGTGGCGATGTTTCCGAAATTCGTGCTCCCCGCCACGCCGTAGATGAGAGACACCCCATAGAGAAAGAACCCGATGGCGAACGCCCCGATGAGAAAGTACTTCAGAGCGGCCTCGTTCGACAGAAAATCGCGCCGGCGGAACGCGACAAGAACGTAGATGGCCATGCTCATCAATTCGATGCCGAGAAAAACGGATATCAGGTCGAAGGCGGAGACGAGAATGACCATTCCCATGGTCGAGAAGAAAATCATCGCGAGAAACTCGCCCCGGTCCATACCGAAGCGGGTGAGATAGTTGGCCGATGTGAGGATCGTGCCGATCGCGCACACCGCCACAACGACGGTGAAGAAGAGCGAAAAGCGATCGACGATGAGCATCCCGCCGAGGATCGGACCGCCTTCGACGTTCCAAAGCCGTACCGCATAGAGGATGGCGATCGCGTAGAGCGCCACGGCGAAGACCCGCTGCCACGTTCCGACCGTCCGGCTCAAGGCGCCGGACACGACGAACACCACCCCTCCGACGAACATGACGAGCATGGGCGCCAGACCGAGGATCACCTGGGCGTCGATCGCTGGAAACGTCATCGTCCACCCCCTCCCTCACCGCTTGCCCGGCTCTCACCGGGCGCGTGATCCCCGCCGCTTGTGCGGCTCCCACCGGACGTGTGCCCATCGATAGCCGCCGCTCTCCCGCCGGGGGGGTGGTCGTCCAGAATGTCGGCGCCTTCGAACCCTTCGCCTTCAACCCCTTCCTCGGAACCCTCGAGGGCACCGTCCAAGAAACCCTTCAGGGAGCTTCCCGGGCGACTTTCCAGAGAACTCTTCGGCTCGAGCGCCATCCGCCTTTCGGTCACCTGCGCGACGAACTTGTTCACCGCGGGTTCCATACGGCTGAGGAACGGTTTCGGGTATACGCCCATGAAGAAAATCATCGCGAGAATCGGCAGGAAGACCACGATTTCCCGAAGGTTGAGATCCTTGAGCCCTCCGTTCCCCTCGTCCTCCTGTTTCACCGTACCGAAGAACACCCGCTGGTACATCCACAGCATGTAGATCGCGCCGAGAACGACACCGGAAGCGGCGAGCGCCGCCCAGAGCGCCTTCGCTTTGAACGCTCCGAGCAGTATGAGGAACTCGCCGACAAACCCGTTGAGCCCCGGGAGTCCTATCGACGAGAGCGTCACGATCATGAAAATGACCGCGTACACGGGCATCACCTTCGCAAGCCCACCGAACGCGTTGATCATGCGTGTGTGCCGCCTCTCGTAGATGACGCCGACAAGGAGAAAGAGCGCCCCCGTGGAGAGCCCGTGATTCAACATCTGGTAGACCGCCCCCTCGACGGCCTGCGTGTTGAGCGCGAAAAGCCCAAGCATTACGAAACCGAGATGCGAAACGGACGAGTACGCCACGAGTTTCTTCACATCCTGCTGGACCATTGCGACCAGCGCGCCGTAGATGATCCCGATGATCGCGAGCGTGACGATGAGCGGGATCGCTTTTATCGCCGCCTCCGGGAAGAGCGGCATCGCTAACCGTATGAATCCGTACCCGCCCATCTTGAGGAGGACCCCGGCGAGGATCACGCTCCCCGCCGTCGGCGCCTCCACGTGGGCGTCGGGCAGCCAGGTGTGAAACGGGAACATAGGCACTTTGATGGCGAAGGACAGGGCGAACGCGAGGAAGAGGAGCCACTGAGCACCCGAGCTCAACTGAACCCCGTAGAGTCTGGAGAGCTCGAACGTAAGCTCACCCGTCTGCCCTTTGTAGGTGTAGACCATCACCAGGATCGCCACCAGCATGAGCAGCGACCCGACCATCGTGTAGATGAAAAACTTGATCGTGGCGTAGATGCGCCGCTCGCCCCCCCATATACCGATGAGGAAGTACATGGGGATCAGCATCATTTCCCAGAAGATGTAGAAGAGAAAGAGATCCAGCGACACGAAAGCGCCGATCATCGCCGTCTCGAGGAGGAGCATGCAGAAGTGAAACTCCTTGACCCTTTGTGTGATCCCCTCGAAGGCGCTCAAGACCGACACCGGCATGAGGAACGTCACGAGAAGAACGAGAAAGAGACTCATTCCGTCGATGCCGACTTTGTAGGAGATCCCGAGCGACGGGATCCACGGAAGGTTCTTGACGAATTGCATCTCCGCGTTCGTCTCGAAGCCGAAGAAGAGCTTGAGAGACAGAAAAAAGACGACCGTCGTCACCATCAACGAGAACGTGCGGATCGCCCCATGCGCCGACCGCGGGAAAAGAACCAGCGCCAACGCCCCGATGAGCGGCAGAAATACTACGAGACTGATGAGATCCAACGCCGCACCTTTCCCATCGACCGGCCTCTTCCCTGTTCCCTAATCGATGAGCTTGTAGATGAGAAAAATCAGCCCGAACAAAAAGAACAGCGCATACGTGCGGACGACGCCCGTTTGAAAGAGGCGCACCGCCGATCCAAAGACACGGGTAAAGACACCCACGCCGTTCACGATACCGTCGATGACGCGGGCATCGATCACCCCGAAAAAGAGCCTGTCGGAGATCGCGTAGCCCGGGCGAACGATCGTTTTTTCGTAAGCCTCATCGACGAAGTACTTGTTGTAAACGAGATGATAGAGCCCCTTGAACTGTTGAGCCAGCTGTCCCGGACGCGCCGTCTTCCGTATGTAGAACCTGTGCGCAAGGGCGATCCCGACGACGGCGATGATCACCGAGAGCGTCATCAGGATGAGCTCCGCCGCGCTCGAAACGCTCGAAGCGTGCGCCTCGCCGTGGACCCCAAACCCCGCCGCATGAGAACCCAACTCTCCTCCGGGAGGGGCGATCGGTCCGATCGCCGGCTGGAGATAGTGATGAAACCAGTTCGGGCCGCCGAGAACTGCCGGAACGCCGACAAGGCCTGCAACGACGGACCCCGCGGCGAGTATGATGAGAGGCACGGTCATGATGGGGGGCGACTCGTGGAGGTGGTGCGCCGCCTCATCCGTATACCGTCTCTCCCCGTAGAACGTGAGAAAGACGGCACGAAACACGTAGAACGCCGTCACCCCCGCCCCGACGAAGAGAACCGCCCAGAGAAGACCGGGGAGCCACGCGGGTCCGATACCTGAGCTGAATACGCTCCAGAGAATTTCATCCTTCGAGAAGAACGCCGCAAGGGGAGGCACACCGGCGATGGCCAAGCTCGCAACGAGGAACGTGACCGATGTTCTCTTCATCACCTTTCCCAGCGCGCCCATTTTGAACATGTCCTGCTCGCCGCCCATCGCGTGGATCACCGAACCGGCGCCCAAAAAGAGACACGCTTTGAAAAATGCGTGCGTCACTAGGTGGAACATCCCCGCTGCGTAGGCGCCGACACCCACGGCGGCAAACATGTACCCGAGCTGGCTCACCGTGGAATACGCGAGGACTTTCTTGATGTCCTTCTGGCAAAGGCCGATCGTCGCGGCGAAGAGCGCCGTCACCGCCCCGACGGCCGCCACGACGGCCATCGCGACGGGGCTCTCGAGATAGAGGTACGACAGACGGGCCACCATGTAGACCCCCGCGGTGACCATCGTCGCCGCGTGGATCAGCGCGCTCACGGGCGTGGGACCCGCCATCGCATCGGGAAGCCACACGTAGAGGGGTATCTGAGCGGATTTCCCCGTGGCGCCGATGAAGAAGAGGATCGCCGCCAGGGTCGCGGTTCCCACAAGAGCCCCCGGATGTCCGCTGACGAGTTCTCGAAGTTCGACGAAGTCCAGCGTCGGATGTCCGATCCTCGAGGTCGCGACGAACACCACGAATATCCCGATGAGAAAAGCGAAGTCACCGATCCGGTTCACCACGAACGCCTTCTTGCCGGCCGCCGCGTTTTTGATGTCCTCGTACCAGAACCCGATCAACAGATAGGAGCAAAGCCCCACGCCTTCCCACCCAATGAAGAGCACCGGCATGCTCTTCGCAGTAACGAGCACGAGCATCGAGAACATGAAGAGGTTGAGGTACGCGAAGTACCGGGCAAAACCCTTGTCCTTCGCCATATAACCGATCGAGTAGAAGTGGATCACCGTACCCACGCCGGTCACGACGAGCACCATCACCATGGAGAGCGTGTCGACCATGAGCGCGAAGTCCACGTGAAGATCCCCGGAGACGAGCCACGGGAAAATCGTCTGTGTGACGACCCGCTCGGATTCGGGAAGAGCGCGGAGGTGGAGGAAGAGCCCAACGGCGGTCACGAACGACACGAACGGCGCGAGACACCCGATGAAGGATACGAGCCGTTCGCTCACCGTGCGCTCGCTCCGCGAGAACGAAACCGCCAGGAGCCCGTTCAAAACGGCGCCCGCCAGAGGCGAGAAAGGTATGAGCCAGAGGTAGTTATTCATGAGATCCCCTAATCCCTCATGAGGCTCAAGTCATCCGCCTGAACCGTGGCGCGGTTCCTGAAGATCATCACGAGGATCGCAAGGCCTATCGCCGCCTCAGCCGCCGCCAGCGCCATGACGAAAAACGCGACGACGTGACCGTCCATGCTCTGCGTGTACCGCGCGAACGTGACAAAAGAGAGGTTCACCGCATTGAGCATCAGCTCGATCGACATGAAGATCACGATGAGGTTCCTGCGAAACAGAACCCCAAAAACGCCGATGAAAAAGAGGACGGCGCTGAGAACCATAAAGTGGTGAATCGTAACCATCAAAGCGCCTCCCTAGATCGATTTCTTGGCCAGGACCACGATGCCGACGATCGCGACGAGAAGCAGCACGGAAATGACTTCGAACGGAAACATGTAGCTGCTCAACATGAGCGCGCCCACTTCCTCGATGTTGCCAAACGTCGGCGCGACGTACGGCACGCCCTCCGGGAGCATCAGCAGCACACGAAGGAACCCGAGGAACCCGGCCACCGTCGCTGCAAAGATGATGAGCCCCTTCACCTTCCCCACCGGCCGCTCCTTGAGCTCCTTCGGCGACAAGTTGAGGAGCATGATCGTGAAGATGATCAGCACCATGATGGCGCCGGCGTACAAAAGGATCTGCAGAATGAAAACGAACTCCGCGTGGAGCATCGCGAAGAGCCCCGCGAGAGCCGCCATGGACACTACGAGCGCGAGAGCCCCGGCCAGCGGGCTCTTCCGCGTGACCATCAACAAGGCGCCGACGACCGAGAACCCGGCGAGTGTGTAGAAAACCACGAGCTCCATAATTCGACGACGTCCTTTCGCCGTTCTAAGACCCCGCCCGATCGACCAGGAGAAGCACCAACCCCGTGATGAGAATGTTGACGAACGCCAGAGGAAGAAGCGTCTTCCACCCCAACCGCATCAACTGATCGTAACGGAAACGGGGCAGCGTCCACCGAACCCATATAAAAAGCCAGCAGAAGAAAAGGAGCTTTACCACGAACGCGCCGATTTGCGCCAGAAGCGCCACGGTGGCGCGCCCCCAGTCCGGCATATCGATCGACCAGAAGTACGCGATCGCAACCAGGTGCGCAGCGAACATCAAGAAGGCCACAGTGGCGAGGATCCGGCCTTCCTGGTTCCGGAGGTCGCCTTTCGGCCATGTCCCTCTGAGCCGTTTGTCGTACACGACGAGCGCGGCCCCCGCGGCGAGCGATACGATCGCTCCAAAGATGAGCATCACTTTGAGCACCATGGGGGCGTTGGAGATGAGGCGCGCCGTCGGGAGGTACGGAATCTGCCATCCGCCGAAGAAAAGCGTCGTCACCATGGCGGCCCCGAGCACGATGGCGACGTACTCTCCCACATAAAACAGAGCGAAGCGAATCCCGCTGTACTCGGTGTGGTACCCCGCGACGATCTCCGACTCGCCTTCGGGGAGGTCGAACGGGTTTCGGTTGGTCTCGGCAAAGACCGACGTGAGGAACAAGATGAACCCCAGCGGCTGGACGAAGATCCCCCACTTCGGCAAGAACCCAAAGAGGAGATTGCCCTGGCCGGTCACAATCTCGCCGAGCTGGACGGTGCCGAAGACCATGAAAACACCGATGAGGCTCAGAGCGAGCGGGACTTCGTAGCTCACCATCTGCGCCGAAGACCGAAGACCGCCGAGGAGCGAGAACTTGTTGTTGGACGACCACCCGGCAAGCACGACCCCATAGACCTCGAGCGACGTGATCGCAAGGATGAAGAGGATCCCTCCGTTGAGACTCGTTACCTGCATCGGAATGTCCCAGCCCCCGAAGCGGAAGTTGTCCGCCCAGGGAATGACGGCGAAGGCAAAGAGAATCACCGTGATCCCGACAAAGGGCGCCAGCATGAAATACCATTTGTTCGCGTGCGCCGGGACCATCATCTCTTTTGTCAGGAGCTTCACCACATCGGAGAAATTGTGAATGAAACCGGCGAGACGGACCCCCAAGATCGATGCGCGGTTCGGTCCCACGCGATCCTGGATGAACGCCGCCCCTTTGCGCTCGAACCATATCAGAATGGGAACGCACATGAGCGCGAGTCCCCAGATGAATACGGCTTTTCCCAACCCGATCAGATGAATCGTCATCGTGTTTATGTGATCTCCTTGCCCCGCAGGCAGGATCAAACGGTTTTCGCTTCGAGCCGGATTCCCGTCGGGCCGACTGCATCGAGGTCGACGCCGGAAAACGCCGCTTCCCGGGTGGCGAGGTGTTTTCTCAAACCGGCGATGGTGTCGAACGCGGTTTCACGCGTGAACGCCGCGACGAGCCGCACGACAACCTCCCAAGGCGGCGTCTTGTCCCACAAACCTTCGAGCGCCGGGGAAAGCTTCTGGATGTGACCCTCGAAGTTGACGATCAGGCCTTCCTTTTCGGCGAACGTCAAACCCGGCACGAGCACATGTGCCATCCTCGTGAGGTTGCTCTCACGGGCCGCGATTATAGCGATTCTCGAAAACTTTTCAAAAAACTTCTCCAGCGGCTCTCCGCTCCCGTAGTCGAACCCCACGGCAAGGAGGACGGCGCCCTGGGGAATGGTTTCAACAACGGGCAACCTGCCCTCCGCATCGGGCCCAGCCGTGAAGTCAACAACCCGAAGACCGAGAAGCTCGGCGCCTTTGACGTTGGGATGGCGGTCGCTTTTTCGGAGAAGACGGTCTTCGACGCCGTCGGCCACGTGACGGGCGACATAGAGCGTCGTTCCGGGACGGAGGCCTGCAAGCGCCTTGCACGCGTACAATTCTTCGAGCGTGCACGTGGCCGAAGCGAGGACAACGAGATGCGGTTTTGCCGGCGGCTCCCCACCCATCGAAGCGGCGCCCCTTCCTGTCCCCGCCCCGATTGTCCGCGCAAGCTCGGCCGCGGCGTTTTCCAACAACGCTTCGAATCTTTCGCCGTCGTGTTCGACGACGCATTTCCTGACCCGATCCGTATTGACGAACTTGTAGTTCAAACGTCCTTCGTCGCACATCCAGTAGCCGTTGACGTGCGGGTTATGGCGGGGTCTCAGGCGCTTGACCTGGTTGTCCCTCATGTCGACATCGATTTCCATCGAGCACCCCCGCGAGCATGTTGTGCATACCGACGGGGTTCGTTTGAGAAACCATGTCGGTGTGGAGAAACGGAAATCTTTGCTCGTGAGTGCCCCAACGGGACAGAGATCGACGGTGTTGAGCGAATAGGGGCTCGTCACTTCTTTCCCGGGAAAGGTCGTCAGGTACGCGTCGTGTCCCCGCCCGGCGATATAGAGCTGTTCCTCCCCCGCCCAGTTACGCAAAAAGCGGACACAACGGTCGCAGAGAACGCACCGCTCCTGGTCGAGGATGAGCGTCGGCCCGATGTCCTGCGCCTTGCTTTTCTTGAAACGGATGAATTCCTGGCGGCCGCTCTTCAGGTCGTGTCGCATGTAGTAGTTCTGGAGCGTGCATTCGCCCGCCTTGTCGCAGATGGGGCAGTCGAGCGGGTGGTTCAAGAGAAGGAACTCCTCCACCGCGGCGCGGACCCTCTTCACTTTTTCGCTGTTCGTCACCACTTCCATCCCGTCCGTCACTTTTGTGTTGCACGAGATGGCAAGCATGGGACTCCGCGGGGTGACGATCTCGACCTGACACATCCGGCAGTTCCCGTCGGGTCCGAGACCGGGGTGGTAGCAAAAATGAGGAGTGTCCCAGCCATTCTCGTTCAGAACGTCGATGAGCTGGCGTCCGGCTTCGGTCTCGATCGTCTTGCCGTCGACTTTGATCGTTACGCTCATGGCGCCGTCGCTTTCTTCCGCCTATCCCACGGCCACGTTGTTCCGAGCACGCGAGAACGGGCACCGCTTTTCCTTGATATGCCGCTCGAATTCGTCTCTGAATTTCTGGACGTAGCTCCGCGCGGGCAACGCCATCGCGTCGGAGAGCACGCACACGGTCGTCCCCATCATGTTGGGACATATATCGAGTATCAGATCCAAATCGCCTGGATGGCCTTCGCCCTTCTCCATCCGTTCCGCCAACCGCGTGAGCCAGTACGTGCCCTCACGGCACGGCGGGCACTGACCGCACGACTCGTGGGCGTAAAACCGGCTGATCACCTGGAGGGCTTTGACGACGCAATTGTCCTCGCTCAATACGATGATCGCGCCCGAGCCGATCATCGATCCGGCCGCGGCGATTGACTCGTAGTCGAGAGAGACGCTCCGCGCTTCCTCCGCGGTCAGAATAGGCGATGACGACCCCCCGGGTATCACCGCCTTGAGACCCCGCCTGCCTTTCACTCCGCCGGTGCTTCTCTCGATGAACTCCCACAGGTTGACCCCGAATGCTTCTTCGTAGACACCGGGTCGTTCGACCATTCCACTGATCGAGAAAAGCATCGTCCCCTTGCTCCTCTCGGTCCCGAGCGCCGCGTACGCCTCCCAGCCGTTGTTGAGGATGAACGGGAGCGCGGAGAGGGTCTCGACGTTGTTCACGACCGTCGGGCATCCGAAGAGACCGATCACCGCCGGGTACGGCGGCTTGGGACGAGGCTGCCCCTTCTTGCCCTCGAGGGATTCGATCAACCCCGTCTCTTCGCCGCAGATGTACGCGCCCGCGCCTCGGTGGACGTACACGTCGAGGTCGAACCCGCTGCCGCGGATGTTACTGCCGAGGTAGCCTTTCGCGTACGCTTCGTCGATCGCGGCCTGGAGTTTTTTGATCGGCGTGTCGTACTCCCCGCGAACGTAGACGTAGGCGGTGTGGATCCCCACGGCAAAGCTGCAGATCACGATCCCCTCGATCAGAGCGTGGGGATCGAGAACGAGGATCTTCCGGTCTTTGAAGGTCCCCGGTTCTCCTTCGTCCGCGTTGACACAGAGGTACTTGGGTTTACCGATGTCTTTGGGAACAAAACTCCACTTCATCCCCGCCGAAAATCCGGCCCCGCCGCGACCGCGAAGCCCCGATTTCTTCACCTCTTCGATCACGTCCGCCGGGTTCATCGCGAAGAGTTTTGTGAGCGAGCGGTACCCGCCGAGCTCTTCGTACACGGAGAGCCTGTGCGCGTTCGGTTTGTCGAAATTGACGCTTATAATTTTCTTCGACATCGCACCACTGCCGCCGGTCAGTGAACCCCCATGGGTTCTTCCTCGGGCTCGACCCCCGAGCGGCACCCCTGGATGATCCGGTCAAGTTTTTCCACCGTCAGGTTCTCGCAGTAGACATCGTTGACACGCATCGCGGGGGCCGTCCCGCACGATCCCAGACACTCGACGAGCTCGAGGCTGAACATCCCGTCCCCCGTGGTCTCGTCCGGAAAGATCCCGTACTTCTCCGCCAGATGCGCCACGAGATCCTCGGACCCGCACAGCGTGCAGCTCAAGTTGCGGCAGAGCTCGAGGTGGTACACGCCCACCGGCTCCTCGTGGAACATCGTGTAGAACTCCGCGACGGCGTACACGTGCACGGGCGAGAGGTCGAGCCTCTCCGCCACGTACTCGAGTATCTCGTCGGTCAGGTACCCGTTCTGGCCCATGGCGAGCCAGAGCGTGGGAAGAAGGGCCGCCATTTTCTTCGGGTACTTCTTGAGCGTATCCTGGAACGATTTCTCGTTCTTTTCGTCGAACGCGAACGTCTTGTCGTGTTCCATGTTTTGTTTCTTACCTGTCCAATTCACCTGCGATGATGTTGAGCCCCGGGAGGATCGCCACGAAGTCGGCGACCATGTGCCCCTCGATGAGCTTCTTCAACCCGTTCATGAGGTAGAAGCACGGCGGCCGCACCTTTATACGATAGGGTTTTCCCGATCCGTCGCTGATGATGTAAAATCCCAACTCGCCGTTGGGCGCCTCGATCGCGTCGTAGATCTCCCCCGCCGGCACTTCGATACCCTCGATGATCAGCTTGAAATGGTTGATCAGTTCTTCCATCGAAGAATGAACTTTGCCCTTGTCCGGGAGCACGACGTTCTTGTCGTCGATATTGATCGGACCCCCCGGTAGAACCTTGAGCGCTTGTTCGACGATGCGAAGACTCTGCTTCATCTCCTCGATGCGGACGAACATACGGTCGTAGACGTCCCCCCTCTCACCGAGAACGACGTCGAATTCGAACTCGTCGTAGTGGTAGTAGGGTTTCTTTTTCCTCAGATCGTGGTTGACGCCGCTCGCCCGAAGGCACGGTCCCGTGAAACCGTAGCTCACCGCATCCCTGGCGCTCATCACCCCGATGTCTCTTGTCCGGTCAATGAAGATCCGGTTCTTCTTGACCAGGCCTTCCACGTCTCTAATCGCCTTGGGCACCGTTTTGAGCGCTGCTCGGACGTTCTCTTCGAATCCCTTGGGCAGATCCCACGCGAGCCCCCCGATCCGGATGTACGAGTACGTGAGGCGCGCACCGGTGAGAGCCTCGAGAACGTCGTTCAGTTTTTCGCGCGCGTTGAAGAAATACCAGAAGTTCGTGAGGGCCCCGATATCCACGAGATTGGCGCCGACGCAGATCAAGTGATCCATGATCCTCTGGATCTCGCAGATGATCACGCGGATGATCTCCGTGCGGGGAGTGATCGTCACACCGAGCATCCGCTCCACCGCCTTGCAGTAGCCGACGTTGTTCACCAGCCCGCTGCAGTAGTTCAGGCGGTCGGTGTACGGAATCACCAGAGTGAAGTTCTTCGTCTCGGCGGTCTTCTCGAAACCGCGGTGGAGATACCCGACCTCGACGGCCGCTTTCTCGATCCGCTCGCCGTCGAGCTTGCAGAACACCCTGAATGTGCCGTGCGTCGCCGGGTGGATCGGGCCGATGTTGATGTACATCGGTTCCGTGTCGAGATCATCCAAAGACGTCTCGTCCGCGAGGTCGACCTCCGCGGCGACTGGCGGTTCATCCCGAGGCGGTCCGGCACTGTCGGGTTGTTTCGGATCCATGTTCTCAGGCCCCGTCAACACGCCACCTACTCCCTTTCGAGGTCGGGTTTGAGATCGCTCGTTCCCGTCGCCCACTGCCCTTTCATGATCGGATAGTCCTTGCGAAGCGCGTGTCCGACAAACTCACGGTGGCAGAGGATCCGGACGAGGTTGGGATGTCCTTCGAATACGACCCCGAACATGTCGTAGGCCTCGCGCTCGGCCCAATTCGCCGACTCCCACAAATCGGACACCGTCGGCAGATTCATGTCGTTCTCAGGGACAAAAACTTTCACGCGGAGACGGAGGTCGTCGCCGAGCGAATACAGGTTGTAAACGACCTCGTAGCGCTCGCGGCGTCCGAGATGAAGACCGTCGACCCCCGCGATATCGAGGAGAAGGTCGAATCCCTGCTCCTTGAGATGAGAGAGGACATCGCGGATCGCCTTCCTCCCGACGGTCAGCACCACGTCGCCGTACGGGCGATCCACTCCCTCGACGGCGCCGCCGAATTGTTGTGTGACCCGTTCGACCATGTTATCGAGTTTTTCCACGTTCCCTCTCGGGCTGCCGCGGCCCCATCTGCGGCTCCGTGTCGATTTTTTCCTGGAGTTTGACGACGGCGTTCAGTATCGCGTCCGGTCTCGGGGGGCATCCGGGGATAAACACGTCGACGGGGATGATCTGATCGATCCCCTGAATGGTCGCGTAGTTGTCGTAGAACCCGCCCGAGCACGCGCACGCACCCATCGATATCACATACTTGGGTTCGCACATCTGGTCATAGATCCGCTTGAGGACCGGGCCGAGTTTGTAGTTGATCGTCCCCGCGACGATCATCAGATCTGACTGGCGCGGAGAAAACCGCACCAGCTCGGCGCCGAAACGGGATATGTCGAAAACGCTCGACACAACGCTCATGAACTCGATCGCGCAGCACGCCGTCCCGAACGGAAGCGGCCACAACGAGTTCTTTCGGCCCCAGCGGATCACCTCTTCGAGCCGTGTGGTGATGAGACCCGTTTCGTGTTTGGTGACAGGAATACCGTCTACTCCCATTCCAGGGCCCCTTTCCTCCACACGTAGAAAAGACCGAGAAGCAGGATCACGAGGAAAACCGCCATTTCGACGAAACCGAACAACCCCAACCGCCGGAAAAGGACGGCCCACGGGAAGACGAACACGGTTTCGACATCGAATATGAGGAACAAAAGCGCAACGAGAAAAAACTTCACCGAGAAACGCCTTCGGGCGTCTCCGACGGGGTCGACCCCGCTCTCGAACGGCGTGTGCTTTTGCGGAGTCGGCCGTCTGGGACCGGCGAGCGTGGCAATCCCCACGAGCAACGCGGGTATGGCGACCGCGAGGACAAAGAGAATCACCAGCGACGAGTATTTCAAACCGAGCGGCATGAATTATGAGATTTCGGGTTGACTCGCACGGAAATGCCGGGCGCGGTGACAGCCGCATCCATTGGCCGGAGAAAATCGCGTATCCCGTTAGAACTAAGTGAATTGAAACTAAGAATATTGGTGACGGATGTCAAGCCATTTCCGGCTCGATGGCCCTGTGAATCCACGGCTTTTGCAAGGCTCGGACGCCGCGTTTCGACACCGTCCGGTCGAGCTCTTTTTGCGCCGTCGCGGCGGCGCGCGGGCCTCCCATCCTCTCCACCCCAACGTGCCCGGATTCAACCGATGAACCGGCGGCCCGTCTTTTCTTGGACGGCCGCGAACCCCGTGTTAGTATCGACGCTGGCCTCCAAAATCCGATCCCTGTCGAGACCACAGTGTACAACAGAAAACTCGGCATCTTTTTGCAGATCCCGGTGCCCGGGGAAATCAAGACCCGTCTCGCGCGTCCGCTCACCGCGGCCGAGGCGCGCGATCTTCACAGAGCGTTTCTTGCCGACCTCTTCGCTCGAATCTCCAGGTTGAAAAAAATATCGGCGACGGTATTCTACGCGGGAGAAGATACAACCGTCATACAGGACCTCATCCCCAGCAAGTACCCGCTCGTCCCGCAAGAGGGAGCTTCTCCCGCCGAACGGCTCGAAAATGCGTTTCGCAAGCTTCTCGGGAACGAGGGAAATGTCGCGTGCATCATCGGTTCGAAAAGCCCCGACCTGCCGCTGGTTTATCTCAAGCGGGCGTACGTCAAGCTCAAACACAGGGACGTGGTTCTCGGGCCGACCTTCGACGGAGGGTGCTACCTCATCGCGTTGAAGAGGCTTATCCCGGACCTGCTCCAGGACGTCGCGTGGGGCGAGACAGGGGTTCTGGGCAACGCGCTCGGCAAGGTGCAATCGAAGGAGCTCTCGTGTGCGCTCCTCCCCCCATGGTATGACGTGGACACGATGGAATCCCTTTCTCTCCTCAAAACGATGCTTCTTGCGCGTAAGATCGAGGGGCGCGATCGGCTCCGTCACGTGGAACGAGTCCTCGACACGATCCACGGGACCGAGCGGTAGAGGGTGTGACTCCCGGCCGTGGTTTTCCCCCTCAAAGACCTCAACCCCACCGAGCGTTTTCCCTTCGCCACCGTGACGCTCATCGCGGCGAACGTGCTCGTGTTCGTGTACGAGCTCTCGCTCGGCCGTGGTCTCAACACGTTCGTTGCCGCGTACGGCATGATTCCATACGAGATCACGCGGGCTGCCGATCTCATCGGCGGGGTCCAAGGGACTCCGATCGTCCACGCCCCGGGGCCGCCGCTCGTACACCTTACACTCCTGACATCGATGTTCATCCACGGCGGTTTTCTCCACATCCTCGGGAACATGCTCTACCTCTGGATATTCGGCAACAACATCGAGGATCTTCTGGGACCGCTGAAGTTCATCGTGTTTTACCTCGTTTGCGGGGTCGCCGCGGCGGCGGCGCATATTCTCACCGACCCGAGCTCCACCGTGCCCACTGTGGGAGCGAGCGGCGCTGTTTCCGGTGTGCTCGGAGCGTACTTCATCGTTCATCCCCGCGCGAAAGTGCTGACGCTCGTCTTCCTCGGGATATTCATCCGCCCCATGCTCCTCCCCGCCGGATTGATCTTGCTGCTCTGGTTCGTCCTTCAGATCTTCAGCGGATTCGCGTCCCTCTCGACCGGGATTCAGAGTAGCGGAGTTGCGTGGTTCGCCCACATCGGCGGGTTCGTCGCAGGGATCGTGCTCATCAAAATTATGGCGGCCCACCGGCTGAGATGGCTGAAGCGGCGGTATTAGCCGCGCTCGGAGGCGATGTAGGCTCGGTGCGGGCCCTTTTCGCGGGAACGAGCGAGGAGGATCGCCCGCCGCGGGTCCTGTCGCCGATATCCCCGCCCGTGCTCGCAGGCTGCGCGCGGAGCGGGGGCCCCATCGGCGCCACCCGCGGCGGGAAGCCGAGCGCAGCGGAGCGAGGGCTCGAGACCAGGACCCCTCGCGAGCCCGGGCGGATGGCCGATAGGACCCGCGCCCGCAGGTTACAGCAAATACCGGGGAGGGGTGTTCGGCGCGTATCGCACCGCGCCATCGAGGTGGCTGATGTCGTTCAGCACTTCGATCCGCGGTTCGCCCATGGGGAATACCAGACGCGTGATCGAGCCGTTTCGTATCTTGAACCGCCAGAGATCATCGAGCTTCAGACCGAGAACGCCCGTGAGATACGCGCAGATCACACCGCCGTGCGCAATTACCGCGATGCTCGCCTCGTCGTCGTGTTGACCGCGGATCCACGCGATCTCGCGTGTCACGCGGCGTCTGAACGAGCGGAGCGGCTCGGCCCCTTTTATTTTCACTTTGGAAGGCTTCTTGAACCAGAGGTCCATTTCATCGGGCTGGCGCTCGCGAAGCTCCGTTGCGGTGACGCCTTCCCAGACACCAAGCCTCACCTCGCGGAGCGCCTCGCGCGCCGCCACGTCCATCCGATGGGCGAGAGCGATTCTCCCCGTCTCCGCAGCCCTTGCGGCGGTGCTCGAGTAGGCGAAATCGATCCGCTCGAGATCGAGCCGTTCTTTGAGCCGCTTCGCCTGCTCGCGTCCGAGATCGCTCAGGCCCCCGTCCAGATACCCTTGGATCCGTCCCTCTTTGTTCCACTCGGATTCACCGTGACGAACGAGTATGAGCCGTTGCATGACGTCCTTTCCGTAGGGGGAATCGCTCCGGATCCCCGCGCTCCAGCTAATATACGAAGAACTCTCCGGGATTTCAAAGGGCAGCCCTTATCGCCCATGAGAAAAAGCGGTTCGGCAACCCAAATAACGACAATAGATTCCAGACCCAAGCGCCTTGACAGCGCCCGGTCGGCTGTGTCATTGTCTTTTCTCAGAAAAAATCGGGGAGCGTCACTACGATTCTCCCATCTGCAATTCACCGGCGACCCGGCATCAGCAATTCGGAGAGTAACCGATGGCACGTATCCGATTTCCGCGTCTTGCCTACAACCCGATCAGCATTCTCGGCGCCGTCATTTCCGCCGGTACGGCGGTGTTGATTGCCGCTCTGCTCTACGTCCACGCCGTCCAAGCGGACTGGAATCCGTATCTGGGAATCGTGGTCTACATGATCCTTCCCCCGGTCCTCATTCTGGGGCTCGTTCTCATACCCGTCGGGATGATCCGCCAGCGGCGCATCTTCAAGAAAACGGGGAGAGCGCCCGTGCCTCAGTGGCCCTACATCGATCTCAACCTCCGGACTCACCGGAACGCGTTTTTTGTTTTTCTCTTCGGTTCGGTCGGCTTTGGGTTGATCGGCATCGTCGGAGGCTATCAGGCGTACCACTACACGGAATCGGTGACGTTTTGCGGAAAGACCTGTCACACCGTGATGACGCCCGAGCACACGGCGTATCAGAACTCCCCCCACGCCCGCGTCGCGTGCACCGAGTGTCACGTCGGCCCGGGGGCCGGTTGGTACGCGAAGTCCAAGCTCTCCGGGCTCTACCAGGTGTACGCAACGGCGACGAACGTGTTTCCCAGACCCATACCCACACCCATCAAGAGTCTCCGCCCGGCACAGGAAACATGTGAACAGTGCCACTGGCCGGAGAAGTTCTTTGGAATGCAGATGCGCCGTTTCGACCACTACATGTACGACGAGGGCAACACGCATTGGCCAGTGAGCATGCTCGTCAAGACGGGCGGCGGGGATCCGAAGCTCACCGAGGCGAACGGGATTCACTGGCATATGAACATATCGGTCAAGGTGGAGTACATCGCCCGGGACGATCGGCGCGAAGACATCCCTTGGATCCGCGTGACCGACCGGGGCGGACGCGTCACCATCTATCAGGACAAGAGCTCGCCCCTGACCGAGGAACAGATGCGGACCGCCGAGATTCGCCGGATGGACTGCATGGATTGTCACAACCGGCCGAGTCACAAATACAACCCGCCGGATCGTCTGATGGATCTCGCCATTGCGACCGGCCAGATCGAACCGGCTCTTCCCGGAATCAAAAGGATCGGCACGGAAGCGATGGCCGGCGAATACGAGACGCAGGAAGACGCACTGGCAGCCATCGCCGACAAGATCCTCGGCTCTTACACCGAAAAACATCCGGAGATTCTCGAATCCAACCGTGCAGCCGTTGACAGAGCCATCGTTGCGACACAGCAGTACTTCGCTCAGAACATGTTCCCGGAGATGAAGGTCCGCTGGGACCGTTATCCCGACAACCTCGGCCACCTCATCTACCCCGGCTGCATGCGGTGTCATGACGGGGATCACGCAAGCGATGCGGGAGAGGTCGTCAGCAGAGACTGCTCGAGCTGCCACATCATCATGATGCAGGGGAGCGGAGAACGGGCCCAGATGGCCGCCACACCCGGGGGGCTCGAATTCTCGCACCCCGAGGACATCGGCGAAGAGTGGCGTGAGACTGAATGCTACGAGTGCCACACGGGAACTCAGCCCTAGGCGAGCCGCGATGAGATCCAGAGCTATTCTCCTCCCTATCCTCCTTGTCCTCCTCGCGGCGCTCCTGCCGATGGCGGCGCCGGCCGTCGACAACGAGACGTGCTTCGAATGCCACTCCGATAAGGACCTGTCGAAAGAGAGGAACGGCCAAACCGTCTCCCTCTATGTGGACAAGAACGGGATGCTTCGGTCGGTACACAAGGACCTCGGTTGCGTAGACTGCCACGAGGACGCCGATGTCAAAGAATTCCCCCACGAAGAAAACTTGCAACCCGTAGCATGCGGGAAGTGTCACGACGACGTTCAGCTGGACTTCGATTCAAGCATCCACGGGCAGGCATTCAAGAGAAAGGCCCCGTATGCACCGTCTTGCCGGGATTGCCACGGAACTCACGAGATTTTGTCCCCGAAGGACCCCAAAGCGACCACCTACAAGATGCAGGTTCCGTACCTCTGTGGGGGGTGCCACCGGGAGGGGGCTCCGGTAGCCCGCGTCTACGACATCGGCGAGCACAACATCATCGAGAACTACACCGAGAGCATCCACGGCGAGGGGCTTTTCAAGAAGGGGCTCATCGTCACCGCCACGTGCACGGACTGTCACAGCGCCCACCTCGTTCTGCCGCACACGGAGCCTAGGGCATCGACATCCCCAGGGAACATCCCGGGGACCTGCATGAAGTGCCACTCGAGAATCGAGGACGTTCACGCGAAGGTTATTCGCGGAGAACTTTGGGAAAAACAGCCGGGGGCCATCCCGGCCTGCACCGACTGCCACCTACCTCACAAAGTCCGAAAGGAGTCCGTCGCACTCAGCATATCGGACAGAGACTGCCAGAAGTGCCACGAGAAGAAGGATATCTTCAGAATCGCGGCGGGCGACACCGTTTCGATGCACGTTGACAGATCCGTGATCGAGAAATCGGCGCACGAAAACATCCCGTGTGTCAAGTGCCACTCGGACATCGATCCGCGTCTCCACAGACCCTGTGAGCCCTCTGGCCAGGTGGATTGTTCCAACTGCCACGCGAAGATCGCCGAAGAGTACTCCGCCAGCGGCCACGGGCGAGCCCACGCGAGTCACGTGGAACAAGCGCCCTACTGCACGGGGTGTCACGGCGATCACGGCGTCAAACGCCACAGCGACGACACGGGGCCGACCTACCGGGCCGCGATCCCCTCGCTTTGCGGTGAATGCCATCGAACGGGAGGCAAAGCGTCCGTTGCGACCGACCTTTCCCAGACCACGGCGCTCACCGACTACTCGACCAGCGTCCACGGGAAGGGTCTTACGGAAAAGGGCCTACTCCCGAGCGCCGTCTGCACGGACTGCCACGGCTCGCATCTCGTGCTGAGGCGGACAAATGACCGTTCGACCGTCTACCCGGCCAACGTCCCGGCCACATGCGCGTCGTGTCACCGGGGAATTTACAAGCAGTTCGTCAAGAGCGTTCATTACAAAGGATCCGGCAAGAAAGGCGAGAGACTTCCCAACTGTGTTGACTGTCACTCGCCCCACACGATCAGCGAGGTGGCGCAGGACGAGTTCGTCATGGAGGTCACCAAACAGTGCGGCTCGTGCCACAAGCACCTTGGCGAAACGTATTTCGAGACAATGCACGGGAAGGCCTACCGGCTGGGCTATCTCAAGGCGGCGAAGTGCTCCGACTGCCACGGAGCGCACGAAATCCTCATGGTGAACGACCCCAATTCTTCTGTCGGCTTGACGAAGATCGTCGCAACGTGCCAGAAGTGCCATGCCGACGCGAACATGCGGTTCACCGGCTACCTCACCCATGCCACACACCACGACCCAGTGAAATACCCGATCCTCTTCTACACCTACTGGACGATGACGCTGCTGCTGTTGGGCGTGTTCAGTTTCTTCGGGCTTCATATGATACTTTGGCTGCCACGCTCGTTCAAACAACTCAGGGAGAGGAGAAAACGCGCCAAAGAAGAACCGTCACGATATTACGTCCAGCGTTTCACCGTCGTCCAAAGACTCACACATCTCTTCGTGATCGTAAGCTTCATGTCGCTTGCGCTGACCGGTATGACGCTGAAGTTTTCATCGATGCCTTGGGCGCACGCGCTGGCGGACCTCCTCGGAGGTGTCCAGGCCGCCGGCGCCATCCATAGGATTGCTGCTACGATCACATTCGGCTACTTTACGTTCCACTTGGCGTCGCTCGTTCGTCTCAAAAGGAACCGTAGGCTCAGTTGGCGCGAGCTTTTCTTCGGCGAGAACTCGCTCGTGTTCAACAAGAAGGACCTCGCCGATTTCTTCGGCACGCTCAAGTGGTTTTTCGGCCTGGGCCCTCGTCCGAGTTACGGCCGCTGGACCTACTGGGAGAAATTCGACTATCTCGCGGTGTTCTGGGGCGTCGCTGTGATCGGTGCGTCCGGACTCATGCTCTGGTTTCCCGAGGTGTTCACCAAGGTCCTTCCCGGATCACTCATCAATGTCGCCACGATCATCCACAGCGACGAGGCGCTGCTCGCCGTCGGATTCATATTCACGATTCACTTCTTCAATACACACTTGAGGCCCGAGGCATTCCCCATGGACACCGTCGTTTTCACAGGCGTCGTCCCTCTGCACGAATACAAAAAAGACCGTCCGGCGGAATACGCACGGTTGATGAAGAATCGCGAATTGAGAAAAGTCGTCGTGAAGAAAACGATTTCCAGGAGAAGTGAGGTGGCGATCCGGATCTTCGGTTACACCTTCCTTGTTGTCGGCATCATACTGATCGGACTGATCATCTACTCGGTTCTTTTCGGCTACAAGTAACAGGCCGGACGCTTCCTCCACTCCGAGCGTTTCGCCTCAGCTTCGCTTGACTCTATTCCGTGGCGTCGGCGGACAGAAAAAGGGCCTGGAAAGCGCCAGGCCCTTCGATTGCTCTCAACCGCACCTCGCACGCGGCGTGAGGTCCACGGTTCGTTCCTACCGTTTCAACAGGCGAGCGTCATTTCGCAGGCGCTTTGTACTGAGCCTTCCGCTCCGCCGGAATCGGGTGAGCGATCTTCACTACCATCTTCTCGAATTCGAATCCCTTGAACGTCGGGCTCTTGTCGTTGTGGCATCCGACACATGTGTCTTTGGTGGGTTTGATCAGCCCGACCGACGCGGCCTCGATCTGACCCGACGCGATCCCCTTCATGGTCGCCATCGAGATGTAATCGCCGCCCGGTCCGTGACACGCCTCGCATCCAACGCCCTGGGCCACGTTGAATTTCTCTCCTAGACGCTTCGCGTCGACGCCAGAGGCAGTGACGTGGCACTTCAGACACTCGGCGGCCTTCTGCGGTTCCGCGATACCCGCCTTGGTCCCCGCCGCCTTCGCCGCTTCACCCGCGAGGGCTTCGTACGCCTTTGCGTGCGCGCTCTTCTGCCAGATGACGTACTGCACGCCCTGCGCTTCGGTCTTGTGACACATCATGCATTTGTCCGAACCCACGTACATCCGCTGCTTCTCCGCGGAAGGCGTGGGCTCTGCGAACGCGCACAGCACCGGAACGGTGATGAACGCACTCGCCAGTAGACCAACCCAAAACCTGCGCATAACGATTTGCCTCCCTCTTGTTCGAGCCTGCAAGATCCTTCCGGATATTATACCAACCGAAGGGGGTTTTTCCAAACCCTGTCTCGAAAAGCTCTGCCAGATAGCCGGTTGCGAGAGCGAACTCCGGTTCGGATATGCCCACGAGGCTTGCCGCTTCCCCGTCGGAACCCCACGCGGCGGGGCTATCTACCCTCCATCTGCCGGATCTTGAGGTACAGCGCGACGACGAGTATCGTGATGAAGATCGTCGCGAGCCCAAATCCCTGCCTCCGGAACCGGTACTCCTTGACCTCCGAGGCCGACAGCTCCAGGGCTTGCCTGGCCTTCAAAACACCCTCTTTCGTTTTCTCGCCGACCCTGTCCGGGTCGAAGGTGTGGACAAGCGTCCTCGCCTGGATCAGAACCTGGTGCGCCTCCTGAAGAAGAAAGGATATGTCGACGTCATCCATCCCTTTTCGGTCGACGTCGGATCGCTTCAGCTCCGCCTCCTGGTACACCGTTGTCAATTCCGTCAGGTGATCGTGGATTTGCCCGGCCGCGTCGTAGCCTTCGTCTCCCGTGGAGTGACAGTTGACGCACACCGCCCGATCTCCCACTCCAACCATGTCGTCGGAGGTTTTTTGCACATCGTGATTGCCGTGGCACTCCTCGCAGTTGTGGAGCTTCTCGCGCTCAAATGCCTTTCCCATCGCCGAGGCGACGAAGTACTGCATGTTGTTCACATGACAATGTCCGCAAACCTGCCCGACCGAGGCGACTTCCGGAGGAGTGGCCCCGTGGTTGCCGTGGCAGTCGTTGCACGCAGGCGAACCCGTATCCTGATCCTCCAGAAGCGCGACGCCATGGACGCTTTTGGCGTACTTGTCGAACTGATCGGTGGGGATCTCGTAGCCGCGCATGTAATCGGAGTCGCCGTGACAACGTTTGCACGTCTTCGGGACGTTTACCGCGTACACCGGAGATCGGGCGTCGCTTGCCGGCAGCACCCCGTGCGCGGTGTGACAGCTCACGCAGTCCGCGACTTTGGCGTCGCCCTCCGAGAGCCGTTTCCCGTGGACGCTGGTCGCGTACTGCTCCACCTGGTCCGTGGGGATCCTCGGCTGGTAACGGCGCATGAATTCGATGTCGGAGTGGCATCTGCCACAGAATCGTGGGATGTCCTTCTTCGAGGGAACACCGACAAACCCCGCCTGCGGCGACATGGCGGTTTCCTGATCGTTGGACGTCCGATCTCCCCCATGACACCCCGCGCACGACAGCCCCGTTTTGATGTGAACGTCGTCGGGAATGAGACCCTCCGGGAGCGCATCCGAATCCTTGTGACAGGAAAAGCACTGGTCCTCACCGGGAGTCTGCGGCTGCTCTTCCGAGAACGCGACCGCCAGGGTCACGAGAAGCACACCCGCGGCGAGCCCCCAGAGCCAAACCTGTTTCGACGGCGAGCGATTGTTCACGCTCGACACTCCTTACCGGGCGTAACCGATAACGGTCATGCCAACGATGTACAGTATCATGACGACGCCGATGATCGACATCGCCCTTGATGGTTCGTGGGACCTCCTCTTGACCCTCCAGAAGGGGACGAGCATCCACGCGATACCCGCGAGGCCGAACACAAGAATCCCGAGAACTTCACCCTCGACAAAAAGAACATGCGCGGGCAGAAGTTTCAGCGTCTGGAACATGAACATGAAGTACCATTCCGGACGAATTCCTGCGGGTGCCGAAGCGAAAAGATCCGCTTTCTCCCCCAGCTCCCATGGAAAAAACACCGCCAGCGCCAAAAGAACATTCAAAACAACGATCCACAACAGGAGGTCACGGAGGAGAAAGTTCGGGAAGAAAGGAATCAGCTTCTTCTTCTCCGCGGGCAATGCCGCCACGTGCTCCGGCTCGTGCATCCCTTGCCGCTGAACGAACAACAGGTGAAGTCCCAGGAATATAGTAAAGATCGCGGGGATGATCGCGATGTGGATCGCATAAAACCGCGACAGCGTCGCCCCGGTGACGTCTTCCCCGCCTCTCAGGACGATCTTGGCCGCGTTGCCGATGAAGGGCACGACGCCCACGATGTCCGTGCCCACTTTCGTGGCAAAGAACGCCAGTTGGTTCCACGGGAGGAGATAACCGGTAAAACCAAACCCGAGGGCGAGCGCCAGGAGAATGAACCCGCTGACCCAGGTCAGCTCGCGGGGTTTCCGATAGGCTCTGGTGAAAAAGGTGCTGAACATGTGGACGAAGACGAAGAATACCATCAGGTTCGCCGACCAGCTGTGCACCGAACGAATCAGCCAGCCGAACTGCACCTTCGTCATGATGAAACGGACGCTCTCGAATGCGCTGTTCTCGTTGGCCTGGTAATAGAGAACGAGGAGTATTCCCGAGAATACCTGAACGATGAAGAGAAAAAGAGCCACACCGCCCATGTAATACCACACCGTGTGGCGATGGACGGGGACGTATTTGTGTCTCATGAAATCGATCAGCGGGGTGAGATGAAAACGCTCATCCAACCACGAGAAGGCTTTTCGCGTCACATTCTTCCCGCCGGTCACGAGCCAACACCCGCCGATCTGGTGACGTTGATCTCATCGGCAACGATCTTGACGGCGTATTCCTCGAGCGGTCTGGGCGGCGGCCCCGAGACGTTCCGGCCCTTCAAGTCGTAGAGGCCGTTGTGGCAAGCGCACCAGATCTGCTTGAGATCCGTCCGGTACTGCACGATACATTCGAGATGGGTGCACGTCGCCGAGAACGCCCGGAAGTCCCCTGCATCGGTGCGGATCAGAATCACCGGTCTGCGGCCGAATTTGACGATCTGGGCGGAGTTCACAGGAAACTCCGAAGCCAGACCCGCTTTCACGGCTTGAATGGTGGCTTCGGGTGTTTTTGGGGGTTTCAGGTACGAGATCACCGGATAGATGACGCTGCCCAGCCAACCCAAAACCCCGCCCCCGAGCAGAAGGTTGAGAAACTGGCGGCGGCTAAGGGCCATGGCGTCTCCCCGTCAAGCGGTGGCTTTTCGACGTGTGCGATATACGCGAAATCGATCGTACCACAAGATGAACGAAGGGCAGCCGATTTTCAACTTTCTTCGAGCTGAAAAATCGGCTGCCCTGGCGAGTCCTTTGACAAGACGTTATTCCTACTGAGCTGTTTTCGCGTTTCCTCCTGCGGCGACCGAAGGCCCAGCCGAGCTTGTCGGAGGCTGCATGAACTGGATTGCAGACTCAAGTAACCCCGTGATATACTTGCGGTTATGGACGCCCTCGCTTCGGTCTTCCTTCGCCATGAAGTAGTTCCACAGCGCACCCGCCGAATCGCCCGGCTCACTCCGCGACAGCAACTGACGCACGGGCGGCAGGAGTCCCTCCTCGGTATCGACGAGCATGTTCGCGGATACGAGCAACCCCTCCAGGGTCTGGACCAACGCCGTCACGTCGGTCTGTACATTGTCGAGGTCGAAATTGTCCCCGAGCCCCTCGTGGCACTTTGCGCAAGCTTCGGTGTTGAAGGTCTCGCCCGCCTCCCCACCGAACGCCATGTTGAAAGAGTGCCCGCCGAGCTGGTACCCGAACGGCGTCTCGAAGTGACAGTCGAGGCACCCGTTGTCCGTCGCTCCCCTGTGGTTCGTCCGCTCGTAGGTGTACCCGCTATACTCGTACCCGTTGGCGCCGATGAGCATATCCCCTTGCGGACCGTGGTGCGGGCCAAAACGGTTGGTCAAGTTGACCGTATCCAACGCCACGTACGTGTTCACGTTCCTGCGGGACTGGTGGCACGCCGTACAGATGTTCCCCGCCTTCAGGTCGAAAGAATCTCCGTTCTGCAGTTTCTGGGGCTCGGTCACCCTGAGCGCGAGGTTCCCGTTCGTGTGGGGCGCGTGACACGTGAAACAGTGAATGGCCGTCGGGTTCTCGATGTCGACCGCCGGTTCGCCGTTGACCTTTCTGACAAACCCATCACTCGTATGGCAACGCGAGCAAGAAGCGTCGTTCTCGAAAATAAGCGAACCGCTCGCGTGACGCGAATTCTCCCACTGACCCTCGGCGGCGACGATTGCTGTATTCACGTCGCTGTGACAGCTGAAGCAATTCTCCGGCGTCGTCGTTTCTTCGACCGTTGTGATCGTTCGCTCACACGCGGCGACGAACACGAACGCAACAATCAGCACGCCGAGCCCGACCCATTTTGTCATCGAAGTCATAACGCATCCTCCAGGTCTTCGAGACGACACAAACGCAAAGCGGCCTACTGTTACTGGAAATCGAAATCATAGGCGGCATTGATCCAGACAATGTTCGCCGTGTAGTATCTATCCAAAAGAATATAGTCGTCGTAATTGTAGACGTTGTATTTCACTTCGACGTGATAGACTTCGTGTAGTGTGTACTCCGCTTCCATGAATAGAATCGACTTTTCGATATCGAGGTCCTTCCCGACATCCATGTACGTCACACCGCCTCCGAGCCTCAGATCCTTGATCCGCTCGAAGTCCGCCCTCGACGTCACGGTTTGGGTCTCCGCATCGAACCGGTCGATCCGGTTGTCGTACTCGTCCCGGGCGTACGTGTACTCGACGCCGACACTGCCCCAGCGCGCGTACGAATAACTGCCGAAGACATTCGCGCTCCTCCCCTTGGACTCGACGCCGATGTCGCTGAATTCGCGGTCGCGGTCCTTGTAGCCGGCGCCCAGCATGAAATTGTCGACGGGGCTCACCTGAACTTTCGCGACCAACGTGGCGGCTTCCATATCCTGGAGAAGCGTGCGCTTCTCTTCATCCTTCTTCGACCGGTTCGCGTATTCGACCTTCGCGACGAGGTCCTTCGGTCCCCTGTACGATCCGCCGACCCTGTAGGTGTTGTAGCTCGTCAGCGACCGATCGTCGTCGTTCATCTCGTACCCGTACCCGCCAAAAACGCTGCCGTGCGGATGGAAGTAGGTTACATCGAAGTTGTTCCGGAAATTGTCCGTCTTCAGCCGGGTGGCTCGGTCATCGATCCGGCTCGCATAGAAATTGTATTTCAGCTGGATCTGGCGGATCGGCACGGCCACACCCGTGTACTGGAAGTTCTGCAGGATGTAGTCCGTATCCCAGTTGGCGAGCTCGCGCTTCCCGTACGCCGCTCTGAGAAGATGGGTCACTTTGTCGGTGAAGTAGTCGGGCGTTCTCAGACGCGCCGAAACGACATAGCCGAACCGGTCTCTGACATCGGACCTGCTGTCCGAGTAGTCGGTGTAATCGTATGCGATGGCGAGCGCCCTGGATTCCTTCCTCGCTTCGCCCTCGAACCTTCCTGTCTGCAGCACATAGTCGTACCCGTTTCCGAGCTCGCTCGCCGTACCCGCGGGAAACCCGAGACGCTCTCCCTCACGCGTCTGGCGGTCGTAATCCGCCGACAGCGTGAACCATTTTGCCGGCGTCAGCCACATGCCGACCCGCAGGTCATTCCGCCTCGAGTTGAGGACACGCTCCGGATCGAAGACCTGACGGTGCTGGTCGTATCTGGTGAAAAACCTGAACTGGCCGGGCACCCAAAATTCGAAATCGCTCTTCCGGTTGTCGAGGTTGATATCGTTCAGGCTCAAGGTGAAGTACGTTCTGGGATTAAAATTCCCATTGAGTTTCAACTGAGTGGCCGAAAAGCCTTCGTATATATTGAAGGTCTCCTGCATCACGGAGAGATCACCGGCATCCTCATCGACGATCACACCGCCCAGTTTGACCGTCCCCTCGATTTGCGTCGCCGACACCGCAGATACGGACGCCAGAATCACCGCGAGCATCGAGACGAGTATGTTTTTCGCAAGATCCATCGGATCATTCCCGCGATTTAGAAACTGTGACAACCGAGCGTATTGCAACCCTGCGCCTCCAGTGCCGGAGTCAGGAACAACCTGTTGGAATAGGAACCGTGGATATCCACGTGACACTCGTTGCAGGGCTTTCCCGCCCACTGCGAACCGTGAAAGCTGTTCATCTGGTGCTTGGGAACGACATGACACTGCGAACACAACGCATAGTGAGGAGGTTCGTAGCTCTGTTTGAGCATCCGGGGGACGTTCGAGCCGTGCGCCTCGTGACAGTTCAAACACCCGCCTTCTTCGGTCGAGTAGTCAACAGTGGCCTGGTGCTCGAACGGGAAAGGTCCCTGGAACTCATTGTGGCAGGTATAACAAACTTCGCCCACTCCCCGGAACCCCAGCAGTTTGTTTGTCTGGTCGAGCGAGAAGTGGCACTCCGTACACCGCATCACGCCGTCGAAGACCGGGTGCCGGAACGACCTGGCAAATTCTCCCTTTGTCTTTGGATGACAGTCTGTACAAAGATCGGGCTCGGATTTCTTCAGGAGGCGCGGACGCGGGTTCGAGTGCATCTGATGGCAGCTGCTGCAGTTGACGTTGTTCTCCGCGTGCGCGTTCCATTCCTGCATGTTCTGCTGGTGTGAGTTGGTGTGGCAACCCGAGCAGATCTGGGCGGACATCAACGGGCCGGTGGAAGAAGGATTGGTCGGCCGGTTCTCGTCGGGGTTTTCCATGTGCTTCTCGGCCCCCGGATGACAGCCGGTGCACCACACGGCGGGATCCGTCGCTTCCAGGTTGATCTCATGAACTGTTCCCGCCAGAGATGCGGCAACATCATCATGACAATCGAGACATTCTTTGCTGATACGCGGATTGTCTTGCGCCGCGATTTGGGGGAGCGAAAAAACGACCGCCACAAAAAAACCGACGAAAAAAATCGAGAGGATCAAAAAAAATCGAGAGGCACTCAAGACGAAACCTTTCTGACAGCTCCTTCTCGATCGGCTCACAATTGACATGGGCGATATTTTACCTCGTTACGCTTTCTTAGTCAACCCATAAATAGCAGAATAATCATTGACTTTTGTCAATTGTCCTTCTCCGACGCCCCTTCGTCGCCCTCGGCACGCGAAGGATCGATCACGGCGTCATCCCCGACCTCCAGATAGTCCCCGCGATGCGCCGTTTTCCATTCTTCCGCCGGCATTCGGCCGTTGAGCCAGATCGTGCTCATCGGATAATCACCGGGCATGAAAATAACGTAGAAGAAGTGCCAGATCACAATGGCGGACACCGCCAGAATCGCTTCGTAAAAATGGACCACTTCTGCGACGCGGACCGTCCACGCGGGGAGCCAGCTCGTCGCGATCGTCGGGATCCAGAGCACGAAGCCGGTCAGCGCCATCACCCACGTGCCCCAGACGACCGCCCAATACTCCGCCTTCTGTGTGTAGTCATAGACCCCAAATACCGGCCGCTCCTTCCGAAAACCCATATGAAACACCACGTTCTGGAGAGCTCCCACCACGTCGGCGCCCCCCGGCGCCATTTTGCGAACCGCTACGCGCCCCCGCCGCGTGACGATGACCCACGCGATGTGATAAATGGACACGACAATGAGAACGACGGCCAGCCCGCGGTGGAGGTTGGCTCTGAGCATCTCACGCCCTCCGAGCCCGATGAGCTTTACCCACCATGTGCCGGGAAACCGGAGGGCGAACCCTGTGATCGCCAGACCGATGAAGCTCGCGAGCAGAACGAGGTGCTGGACGCGCTCCGCCGCACTCCAACGCACGACATACGGTTCGTTCTCGCGACGGCGCAGGTGTTTGGCGAGCTCGTGCCTCGCGACGACGAAATTGTGAAGCGCCATGCCTCCCAGCACGATGCCGATGAGAAACAGATAGACGAGTTTTGCCACTCCGTGATAGCCGCGGGCCCTCAAGGCTCCTGCGTGGGTGTAGCTTCGAGCAAACGTGGGGTTCGACCTCTCGTGGCAACGCCCGCACGTCTCCGTGACCTGCGCCGGGTTGATCGAAGACTCGGGATCCTGGCGGGCTCGTATTTCGTGGACGTTGTGGCAGTCGGTGCAGTTGGCCACCAGCCCGCTCCCGCGCCCGAGCGCCCACCCGTGATAGCTATCGAGATAGCTCTCGACGACGCCGGCCGGGATCCCGTACTTCGCGATCAGCCTGGGATCCGTGTGGCAGTTCCCGCAGAGTTCACGGGCGCGGTGTTCCGGACTGATCTTGGCTTTGGGGTCGACATGACTGCGGATCAGGTGCTCATCGTGGCAACTCGTGCACGTGGGCGCGTCCTCGATGCCCATCGCCAACGCTTTACCGTGGACCGACCTGTGGTACTCCTCCGCGATAGTGCCGTGGCACTTGCCGCAGGTGTCCGCCAACCTGAAACGATTGATCGAAGACTCCGCAAGCTGCGCATTTTGCAGATCGTGCGTTCCATGGCAATCCGTGCAAACGGCCGTCCGCTTCCCTTGCTGCCACCCTATCCCGTGTACCGAGGCGAGATAGTTCGGGAGACTGATCGGAAGACGCACGAATTCGTTCGTCACCACCGCATCTTTCCCGTGACACGACCCGCACATATGGGGGATGTTCCTCGGGTGCGTGGCGGATAGTGTGTCGGATGCGGCGAGGATGTGGTGACCGCTGTGACAATCCGCGCAGCTCGCGGCCGCCACGTCACCCCGCAAACGACCCAACCGGTGTACGCTCGTCCGGTACACTTCCTCGACGTCTTTGTGGCACGCGCCGCACCCTGCGTCGAACTCCTTCGCCTCCTCCTCGTTCTTGTGGGTGCTGTGACAAGAGAGACAGGTCATCACGCCCGCACCGAAAAGTTTTTCGTGTATCGATCCTTTGAACGCCGCTTTCTCCTCACCGTGGCAATTGATGCACGCCTGCTCGACCCGCTTGGACATCTCGGGTTTGTGGGTACCGTGCACATCGTGGCACGACGCGCAGTTCATCACCTGTGTGATCTCGTCGCCGATCGTCGTGTGGCCGCCGCGTTTGACGTCCGCCATCGCTCCCGTGTGGCATTTTTCGCACATCGCGTTGACAGCGCCGGAAGAGGGCGGGAGCCCGGGACCGTGAGAGGAGTGGCACGATACGCACCCCGGACTTTCTTTTCCCTCTGCCGCTGCCTTTGCGTGGATACCGGCGTCGTACGCAGCGGTTTCGTTCGTGTGACACCGGCGGCAGGCCTCTTCCGCGAGCCGGAGCGTGAGTTTTCGCATCGCGTGCGGGTTTCCGTTTTCAGCGTGACAGTCCGCACACGAGGGGGCCCGCTGGTTGCCGCTGCGCCGGGCGCGGCCGTGAAAATTTTCCGCGTAGCTCGCGACCGCTCCGTCATGACACTGCCCGCAATCCACCGGAACGTAGGCGTCGAAGTGGGGAACACCGTCGTACTTCGCGCCGGCGGCGTGGCAGTCGAGGCAATCGTGTCCCCCGTGTACGCTCGCCTTGAAAACATCGGGAACGACCGTCATGCTACGGCCGCCGCTGGAGACGAGACCGGAATCGCCGTGGCAGTCGAGGCAGGTTTGCGTGGATGTCTGGGCGAAGCCGAGACCGGCGGCCAACACGACGAGACCGCCGAGAAGTGGTACGATGCACCGGAGACCAGTCTGGGAGCTTTTCACACGAGGGCCCCGATCGTGTTCGACTCGGCACACCGTTTCGCGCATCCGCGAGAAACGGTCGGCGCCCGACACGCGGGCGCACGCCCAGTATGGTAATCAATACCGAACGCAGGTGTCAACGACGAGCGTCCCCACGCGGGAGATGGACCGGAACAAGACAAAGAGGATGGCCGGGACTCGACGTCCCGGCCATCCTCTTGCTGCGGCGCTTTTTTTCGATCCTGGAAGTTTTCGCTACACCTTTCTCTCGACGATCTCAGCGGCCTACTCGCCGTAGAGCGCCTTGATTCCGCCCCACGTCGAATCCTGCGTCGGCACCGTGCAGTTGCCGAGGATTCGAAGCGCGATCTCGGTCACGCTGCCCCAGCCGCCGCGAGTGCGCGTGCCGATCTGGCACGAGTCATCCATGAAGCCGGGAAACCCAGCCGGAAGCGGACCCGCGGTGTCCGTGTCTCCGTAGAACGCCGTGTTGTTGATCGAGTACTCGAAGCACCCGCCAAGATTGTCGAAGGTGCCCGTCGTCGTCACGTTCGAACGGATGCCGAGGACCTGATTGTTGACGAACAGGTACGTGGTGGTGACGGTAAAGATGTCGATCACGCCGGTGTAATCCAGCATACCGTCACCCCACGGACCGTTCTTCGAAAGCCAGAAAAGGCCGCCCGTGTACTCGGTTCTGTACGTGACCTCTCCGGTCCCGCTCAGGTCTCGCGTGTCAGCGACGACGCTCGGCGGGAAAGCGATCGAGGCGCACGTGAGTTTCCACTGCGTGCCCAAGCCAAAACTGGGGTCGTACGACAGCGCATGGATCGTATTGCCGACCTGGCCGTGGCTACCGGGATCAACCCAGGATTCGCTGAAGCGACCGGGGAGCATCTGCCCGCCCATGTCGGTCGACAGATAGACACCCGTCTGGGGAGGGCCGGCGAAGACCGGCGCGGCCGCCAGAATAAACGCGAACATCATCATAGCTGTTTTCATAACTCGTCCTCCTCATCGCTGACTGCTGACCTGAACGCCTGATGTGATGAATACTAAAAGGTTGTAGAACTCATGGCCGCACAACTGATCGGCGGACTTCCCGCCTCTCTTGTCCCTTAGTGCCAGGAATGCTCCTCGCGGTTCCCAGGTTTTTTGAAAAAACTTCCTGGGGTCGGCGCACGGGACGAGAGCAAAGCGTGATCAGTCGTCGTAGATAGCGGCCCTGTGGCACGAGGCTCGAACGCGGGATGATCCGGCCAGTTGGATCCCCTGGGCAGCGGCGGGATGATACGGAGCTCTACTGCGAGTTGGTCTCGTCACGAGGTTCCGAACTCCCGGAGGATGAGATGGCGAAGCGGCTCCGGGAGACCGCCTTGCCTGACCTCCCGGCACGCGTCGAGGCTCAGGTCAAGGCTCGCAAACATCGAGGCGCATCTGTGACAGACGTGTTCGTCGGGCATCTTGAACGACCGGCCCTGATCCAGGGCGTCCATCTTGGCCTTGAACACCGCAAAACAGACCTGAAGATCGAAGTCGGGTGGCGCTGTTTTCTTTTTGGGGAGGCGTTTCTTGAGCTGTTTGGCCAAGTGAAGACGGCCGCGGTAGACGCGCGTTTTGACCGTCGCTTCCTTGATCCCCAGGATCTTGGCCGTCTCCGCCATGGAGAACTTGCCCAAGTCTTTTAGAATAAAGGCGATGCGAAAAGGCATGGGCATCGTGGAAAGGGCGTGCTCGACGGCCGCGCGAGCCTCTTGGCGAAGCACTCCCTCAAGTGGGCTTTCGTCGGGAGAGGGGACGTCGAGAAACCCCTCGTCATCGGACGGGAGAAGCTCGTAGAACGACTCCAGCCGTGCGGGTGCGTCCTTTCGCCGGCGGTGAAATCTCTTGCAGGTCCGGGCCGCGATGGTGAAAAGCCACGTGGACGGTGCCGACAAACCTCGATAGTTCTTCCAGCTCCGGTATGCGCGCAGAAATGTCTCCTGCACGAGGTCTTCTGCATCCTCGCGGCTCCCGCACATGCGAAGACCCAGCCCAAAGATTCTGTCAGCGTAAGAATCGAACAGGCGGGTAACGGCGGTATGAGCGGACTCTCCGGCTGCTGGTGCTGTGCTGTCTGCCACGGGCGATATTCTACACGAGTTTGCCCTGATATTCAAGGGCCATACGCGTCTCGCATACGCGTCTCGACCCGAAGGTTTGATCCACGACACCCGCCCCAGTTTCCGTGCCGTCGCGAGGATCCGCATTTTTCGTCGTTTTTGTCACCAACCAAGGTGTATAGTGAGGAGTAATTATCTTATGAACCCAGGACAGGGGAGGTCTTGCCCTATGAAAACACAAGAGGCGTTTTTGATTCTGATTGTCGTGGTCGCTGCCGCGGTGACATTCACGCCCGCCGCTCCGGCCTCGGAGACCCCTGCGGCGGTACTTCTGGGCTGCCGCGGAAGCGTGGTCGTCGTCAGAGGCGGCGGCGATACCGTCAAAGGTACGTTCGGGATGGTGCTTGTCTCCGGCGACGAAGTCCGCACGGGGAAGGACTCGCAGGCCGAGGTCCACTTCGACAACGGTCAGTGGGTCCAGATTGGCCCGAACAGCAGCACGCAGATCCATGGAGCAAAGGGCGCGCTCTCGGCAACGGGATCGTCGATGGGAGAGAAGAGCTTCGAGGTCGTCCAGAACTTTCTCAAACTGAAAGACTCCGAAGGGACGAGCTCTTTGGCCCGTCTTCGCTCGGGCGAAAAACACGCGGCGCTTCGCGCGGAATCGCCGATGCAAACCAAAGTTCGCGACAGACTTCCCACATTCCGTTGGAGCGTGTCCGACCCGTCGACGGAGCTCCGTCTTACCATTTACAGCGACAAAGGGATCTTTTGGAAACACGATGTTCCCAAGGGGACCACGAGCCTGGCGTACCCGTCGGACGCGCCGGCCCTCGAACCGGGCGTGACGTACTCGTGGGTGCTCGAAACGACGGACCCGCTCGTTTTTCCTCCGCTTCGCAGTGAGGCGGCCTTTTTCGAAGTTCTCTCGGCCGAGGAGAAACAGGGACTCGACGTTACCCTCGCAAAAATGGACGAGGGGGCAAAGCCGAGCGAATCCACGTATCACGTTGTTTGCGCGAGCCTTTATTTCAACCACGGGTTGATGGAGGATGCGATCGCCGAGACGACGAAGGCGCTCGATGTCGATCCGGAGAACTCCGACCTTCACGCGATCCTCGCTCGCCTTTACGCCGAGACCGGGCGGACGCAGGACGCGTTGAAGGAGTACAACCGGCTTCTCGAACGGCGCTAGCCCGTGGGCGGACCCGGTTCGAGAGCCTTAGCGCATGGACAAGAAGACCATCGCGGGCTACACGATCGAGAAGACCCTTGGGGAAGGGGGGATGGGCGTGGTTTACCGCGCCGTCGACCCGACCCTCGACCGCCGTCTCGCCATAAAGGTCATCCGCCGGACCACTCTCAGCGCCGCCGCGAAAGAGCGTTTTCTCCGTGAAGCACGCGCCGCTTCGCGTCTGAACCACCCCCATATCGTCACCGTCTATGCCGCCGGTGAAGACGACGGTCATCCCTACCTCGCCATGGAGTACGTCGAAGGACGTACGTTGCGTGCGCTCATCGATGAGGGACCCATCCCATGGGAGAAAGCGACCGAATGGACATGCGATCTCCTCGACGCGCTCCACGGACTTCACCAGGTAGGAATCGTCCACCGGGACCTCAAACCCGAAAACATCATGGTGACCGCCGAGGGCGTCGTGAAGCTCATGGACTTCGGTATCGCCCACATGGCTGCGAGCGGGACGCTTACACAGGAAGGAGCGGCGGTCGGTACGGTCTATTATATGTCTCCCGAGCAAGCCGCCGGGAAAAAGGCCGACGCGCGGAGCGACATCTTTTCCATCGCCGCCGTGCTCTATGAGATGGTGACCGGGGAGTATCCCTTTCCCGGTGAGCACCCGATGGCGGTGATGTACTCGATCTGCAATCTCCCGCCGACAACTCTCGCCGAGCACCCTGTCCAGGTTCCAGCGGGCTTGCAGCCGGTTGTGGACAAAGCCATGGAGAAGAACCGTGACGAGCGGTATCCCGACGCGGCGGCTTTTCGCGATGCTCTACGCGAATTGAGAGAACGCGAGCTGGGGTTGGCTCCGGCGCCGAGCCTCAAGTCCCGGGTGCTCCAGATCGGTGTGCCTGTGGCGGTCGTCATCGTTCTCGCCGTGGTCGCGTTCGTGCTCTTCGGCCGAGGTGGTGCGCCGAAGCCTGATCGTGAGGTCGCGAAGAACCTCAACGAGCTCGGACAAAGCGCTCAAGAGAAAAACGACATCAGCACGGCGCGAGACGAGTACCGGCGGGCCATCGTTGCCGATCCGGGCTACAAGATCCCCTGGAACAACCTCGGGATTCTTGCGCTGAACGAGGGAAACCTCGTGGAGGCGGACTCGCTTTTTCGGAAAGCCATCTCGATTGATTCGTCGTACGCCGTGGCGCTCCACAACCTCGCCTCGGTGCGTCAGGATCGCGGCGACCTCGCGGGTGCGGAAAAATTCTACCGTGCTTCTCTGAGGGCCGACTCCACGCTCCTCGCCAGCTACAACAACCTCGGTGCACTCCTGCTCCAGGCCGAGCGTTCGGCGGAAGCCGCGGATGTGCTCGACAAGGGACTCTCATTCTACCCGGATCAGCCGTACCTTCTGAAAAACAGGGGGGTCGCCGCCCAGAAGCTCGGGAACGACGATGCGGCGATCACCTACTGGAAGCGGGGTATCGAAAAAGACTCGACGATCGTGGAGCTTCAATGTTTGAGCGCGGAGTGGTACGAGCGGCACGGGCGGATCGCCGAAGCACGGGCCCACTGGGAAGTCGTGGCTGGGTCGCCGGTCGAGGAGGAACGCCGCGTGGGCACCGAGGCGCTCAAGCGTCTTCGGTCGCGATGAGGGCGCTGGCCGATGCGATCCATGCTGCCTCGAACATCAGAAGTCCGTTCTACGGACCCCATAAACGAATTCGATCATGACGGGCCGGGCCCGGGTCCCCCGGCGCCCGACCCATCTGTTCCCGCTAACGATCTTCGTCCGGCGCATACATGGACTTGATGTGGCCCCACGTGGTCTCTTCGACCGGGACTGACCCGCATGCGCACGATGAGTTCGGGTTTATGATCGCGTGTGCCCCGGCGCCGTAGTTCAGAACAAAGCCACAGCTCGGCACTTCTATTTGGCCGCTCGGCACGCGTGGATCGGCGACCACAGGGAATTCGCAGCAAGCCTGGCTCATACCCTGTACCAGGTAGAAGACCGTAAGGAGATGTATGGGTCCGCCGAGGCACCTGCCGTATGCAACGGCCACGCCCGTCTGCGTGTTTCCGAGAACAATGTCGAAGGGGCTTGTCTCGCCGAGATACGCGGCACCCGTCATGCACGAGGGCATAGGGGCGGCGAATTGAGCAGCCAGCGCGCCCGCGGTCAACACGTGCACGATGTAGAAGGTCATCACCCCGGGGGCCTGGTCAAACAAGTTGCAGTCCGTAGCTTCGAGGTCCGCGAATATTCCAACAGCGCCCCCTACCGACAGCGCCGGCTCATAATGGATGAGAACGCTCGCCGTCCCTCCGTTCGAACTCACGGTAATGTGACCGTCCTCCGGTCCGGATGGCCCCGGCGGCGCCACCTCGACGGAGACCCATTTATTCCCCGATCCAGAGAGCGGAGGCGTGATCGATATCCACGGCTGGTCTGCGCTCAACGACCACTGGAGCGTCCCCCCGCCAGAGTTTCAGATTTGGAAGGTCTCGGGCGTCGACGTCGACGTGAACGTCAACGCATCGGCACTCACCTGCAGCTGCGGGGACTGCGGCACCGACGGCACGACCATCGTGATTGGGACGACGATGCTCTCGCCCCCGCCGGAGACATTCACGTTCCCGGTGTACGTACCGGCGGGCAGCCCCGAACGGTTGACGCGAACATACACCACTGCGTCATTCACGCCCTGCACCGGGTTCACGCTCAACCACGTCTGATCCCACGACACGGACCACGCGAGCGTCCCTCCTCCCACGTTCTCTATGGTGAGCGGCAAGACCGAATACAAGGGCTCGCCGAAATCCAGACTCGGGGGATGCACGTAAAGATCCGGTGGACCCGTCGGTTCCGAGCACTCGCACGCGAGAACCGAGTTCACGTACGTCACCCCTCCCGTTCCGCTAAGGAGCGAGTGGTTGCAGTCGATCACCTCCACGAAACCGTGGCCGGGCGCAGGAATCACACTGTACGCGCAATCAGGCTGGGACAGCCCTGAGGCCATGTACTGGATCGTGAGCACACGAGCCGCCCCAGTGAGGCAGGTGCCATAGGTGAGCGTGGCGCCGGTTTGGGAATCTCCGCCCGTGACATTGTAGGGCGAACTGTCCGTCATCCACGTGGCTCCGACCATGCAGCCGGGCTTCGGCGCGGCGAAAACGGCACCCGTCGCACCATTCGGAGAGTTATGGATCATGTAGACCGACAACACCCCGGGCCCGGTGTCGGAAATGCTGCACTGGGTGCCTTCGGGGTCAGCATACAGACAGAGCGTTCCGTTTTGAGCGAACGCCGTGGATGCAACGAGAACGAGAATGATCAGAAGACTGGACGATAGCGCGTGCTTCATGTTCGGACTTCCTTGACTTCTGCGAAGCATCATAATACGCAACGACGCCGATAGGCCGCGTGCTTCGCAGCCGGAGGGGTCGCCGTTGCGGTCGGCTGCTTGCGCGTGTCCGGACGGTCCTATTCGCGGTAGAGAGACTTGACCTTTCCCCACGTCGTGTACTGCGCCGGAACACCCGTCACCGTCGAGAATGACCACACGGGCGTCGTGGTTGAAAGCGAGCCGCCCACATAGGTCTTGATTTTCCAGTAGTACGTCGTGCTCGGTTGGAGCGGACCCGGGTCGTACGTGTTTTCCTCGACTCCGTTCGCCACCGAGGGCGGTTCCGGCGTTGTGCCGAAAAACACCTGATTGAAATGGCCGCACATCAGACAATCGCACCGATGGACACTCCAGCTCAGCTTCGTATCCAGCGGGCGCTCTGTGGCCCCGTCGTTCGGGATTGGCTCCCCCACCAATGGCGGCAAGAGAGCGGTCTTTGAGACATACGACGAATACCCGTGGCCCGTGACGAGGTTGAAGTCACAGTCGACGAATTGGATCTGACCCGTCTCCGCGTATGGGTCGGGGAGGATCGGGTAGGGGCAACACCCTTCGGTCAACCCCTGCATGAAGTACATGATCGTCAAGACGGGAAAATCAGACGAGGTCTTGCACGAGCCAAACCCGATGGATACGCCATGCTGTGAGTTCCCGAGCGTGACGGGAAAAACAGCAATATCGCACAGCCACGTCGCACCCACCGCGCATGGCGGGAGGGGGGCTGAAAACTGCGTCGCGGTAATCCCACCGGAGTACGGGCGGGCGATCACATAAACGTATACAGGCCACATCCCCGTGTCCTGTATCCCGCACGTGGAGCCATTGGGGCTTGTGGACAGGTAGATCGCCCCCGCCTGGGCGTGGGCGATCAGAGGTAGTCCACAGATGATGAAAGCCAGTCATAAAATCGTCATTCGCATACGTCGCATAGAATCACCACGCTCGTTTGTTTGCCCAAACACTCACCACGAGGCGGACTCAATCGCTGATGCTCGACCTCCGTCGGTTTCAGCCCACGGCAGGAAAAAGAGCCCAGCCCGGGGACCTCACACGGAACGGACCTCACGCAGGGCCGCGGGCCGGGCTCCAAGACAAAACAACACGCTCATTTCATGACGACGAGCTTACGCGTGTCAACAACCCCAGCGGCTTCGAGCCGGCAGAAATAGATGCCACTCGGAGCGCGTGAGGCGTTCCACTCGACGGTGTGCTCGCCCGCCTGTTCGACCTGCGACACGAGCCTGTCTACCAGCCGGCCGGTCACGTCGTAGACCGCGATGGTCACGTACGCCTCATCCGGCACGTAGTAGCTGACCCGTGTGACCGGATTGAACGGGTTCGGTGTCACCGATCGGAGAACCACGCGGTCCTCTTTCGACTCGGCGTCGTCCGGTCTCCCGCGCATATCGATCCGAACGCAGTCGAC